>Ga0213861_10000283_pt1 | contig 43593 bp, 45 predicted proteins | sample PICome_4_FD_160110 | JGI IMG/M metagenome (GOLD analysis project Ga0213861, IMG submission 160110) | Coastal seawater microbial communities near Pivers Island, North Carolina, United States - PICO131 | ecosystem: Environmental > Aquatic > Marine > Coastal | place: USA: North Carolina... | reverse complement strand
CGGGTAAAAAGCGATTAGCCGGCGATACCGTTCGAGAAGCAAGTTCGGATGAGGTCAAGGTTCTGCGATCAGAAGCCTCTGCACTGAAAGAGGCATTGGCGGAATCAGTATTGGAAAACCGGCTGCTTAAAAAAAGCATGCTGGGGGATGGGGAGGACGATATATGAGATATACCGCCTCTGAGAAGATGGAGATCATTCGTTTAGTTGAACAGTCCAACTTATCGGTTCGCCAGACACTGAATCGGTTAGGTATTGGTAAATCGACGTTCTACGACTGGCTGAATCGCCTTGAAATAGGTGGGGTTGAGGCTTTGTCAGATAACAAGCCTTCTCCCGGCATTCCCTGGAATAAGCTGCCTGATCAGGAGCAAACAGCCATAGTCGAACTCGCCCTTGAAAAGCCTGCGTTATCTCCTCGGGAGTTAGCAGTCACGTATACCGACGAACAGGCGCGTTATGTCTCAGAATCCACGGTATATCGGCTATTAAAGGCCCATGACCTGATTACCAGTCCGGCTTATATCCTGATGCAGGCCTCGGACAAGTTCCAGCACCCTACCACCCGAGTCAATGAAATGTGGCAAACGGACTTTACTTACTGCAAAGTCATGGGTTGGGGCTGGTATTACCTATCTACGATTCTAGATGATTACTCCCGATTCATTGTAGCCTGGCGGTTATGTACCACCATGAGCACTAAAGACGTCTCTGATACGCTAGACGATGCCCTTGAATTCACTGGACTCAATCAGGTCAAGGTAAAGCACAAACCCAGATTACTCAGCGACAACGGACCCAGCTATATCTAGGCTCAGTTAGCCGCTTACCTGAAAGAAAACGGGATGACGCATACCCGGGGCAAGCCTTACCACCCGCAGACTCAGGGAAAGATCGAACGCTGGCATCGCTCACTGAAGAATCAGATCTTGTTGGAGAACTATTATCTGCCCGGGGAGCTTGAAAACCAGATCCAGCAGTTCATCAATTATTACAACCATGAACGCTATCACGAATCCATCAACAACCTGACGCCTGCGGATGTGTTTTATGGTCGAGGACAACAGATACTTGAACGTAGACAACAGATCAAACTCAACACATTAGCATCGAGAAAACAAATGCATTACCATAACCGAGCACAAAACCTAAACCCGATGGACTGAACCGTCTCTTAAATTAGGCAACCAAAAGTCCATATTTATCTGGCGACGTACAGTGCACGGTTAGGTACAATCATGCAATTAACAATAGTCAAAGCATAGAGAAGCGGTTGTGATCCAGACCCAATTGCAAAGATTGTGAATTATTCCTGAAACTCGCCCTTAGTCCGACGATCGGCTCGAACACACAGATATCGAATTGGCACTTTTACCAACAGTTCCGGGCCATTTTGCGAGTAAGCGTCGTACATCAATGAATCACCCGGTTTTAGACGATAGATTTCATTACCACAGCGAAAGTCCATTTCTCCTTGCTGCATATGGATAAACCAAATTCCGGAACCTTGATAGTGGGGGTAAACATCCGCTTTATTATGCAGCTCCACCTGAAATGGTTCCATAACAACACTGGAATTAGAGCTGTGCCCAAGTAAGCGAAACTCATGCTGTTCCTTTGGGCCTTGACGGGAGATTCTAACGCCCTCGCCAGAACGAACAAAACTAACGTCATTACGCAGTTCTGTTTCGCGAAATAATGCGGCAACCGACACCTTAAAAAATCCAGCAAGTATTTTTAAGGTGTTTAAAGAGGGTGATGCCGAACCATTTTCAAGCTTGGATAACATTGCGGAAGAAAGACCGGTTTCTGTCGCTAGGTCTTTTATTGTCAGGCTTGCGAGTTCTCTAAGAGTTTTAAGCTGAGTTCCAATTAAGCTTTCGAGACTTGCGTCTTGTAAGTTTTCTTTAGAGCCGGAAGTGGATGGCTTTTTTGTACGGCTCATTGCGAAAAATTCTGAACGGTTAAGTACGCAGATTTATAAGGGCTGATCTGCTAGTACAGGGTTTCTCAAGACAAATTCGAAGCCCTATTGTAACCCGGATACAGCTGTAGCAATCATATCTAACGGTTGTGTAAATATACCACCACCCAGACGACCCAGCTTCCCCTCGCGATCAAGAATACCGAGACTGACTATTGGCGCAAAACCACTCTCAACACAAGCCCTGGCGGTGAGACCAACGGGCAAGTTCAATGCGCCAAAACCGGGATGAACTGCAGATAAAAGCAAATTGCCAAGGTCTAACCCCTGGGCTGGCAAGTATGCCCCCAGAGCTGCTTGCTGCGGCTTGGAGTATGGCATAGCCATCGCGCCAAAACCCATTGCATCAACAATTGCGCTATCACCAATCGCTCCCAGCCCCCTGCTCGCCGGAAGGTCATCTCGATCAAATTTACCCGTGGGTGTAACCGCATCGGCAATAGTCCATTTTGTTGGATTAGCCGCCAGCTGAATGCCGGTTGTAGCACCGTTAGCGCCAGCACTAATAATCAGGCTACTATGTTTAGTGTTGCGTGCCGCATTCAACATACATTTACATGCCGCCATCCAAATATTAAGAAAAAAGCTCGGCCCCTGCTCGATAAACGATATAACAGCTGCACCGTTGGATTGATTTTCTAAAGAGGACTGAATCCGCTTGAGTGTTTCCTGAGTCCCGACAGGTGTTCTACCATGACAATCATCTTCTTGCTGAATTGCAGTGGTAGCAATAGTCAATAAATCTATGCCGTCGCCAACTGCACTTCCTAACGCCGGAGCCACCACCTGGTACATCCAATTTAAATGATCCAGAGCCGGCTGATGACATTGACCGAGGCGAGGAGCCGCAGCGTTACCCCCATTTAGTGGAGCCCATGCTACGGAGTCACCACCGGCGGCATCCTCAACTTGATGAAGAGCCATTGATGAAGACACAACCGCTGCGAGTGGTGTTACTACGTCAAAATTCTGGGCTGGTTGAAGTTGAATATCCCCGCCTATGATTTTCCTCTCAGCCTGATCAAAATCATCCGCAAGTCCTTCGAACACTGCGGTTACTTTGGCTGAATTCAATATAGGGCGTGTAATATTTTCTGGAGCAGAAAATTCTGGCCCCGCATGCAACAACGTATTTTTATCAAGCCTCACTGCATCTGCTGCAGTTCGCATAGCCGACCATACAGGTTTAACGGCCAATACTTTATTTATGGCAGCAACATCAGCGGCATGTTGTGATTGAGAAGTCATTATAGATTATGCCGGATGTATCCACGTTTCAGAAAAATACAGAAACGCTGTGGTAGTTTTAATACCGGCCTGCACACGCTCGACTGGTTTACCCGGTAGCTGCTCGCCGTTCACAATAATTTGTGGCCGGGTTGATTCAACCAGTAAAGAATAAAGTTCATTTTCCTTACCACCCGTTAATTCAGCAGGAAGTTCCAATGCGACCGGCTTACCAAGACCATCCCAAACCAGTTCCACATCGAGATTAGCTGTTCGTACAATTTCCTTGTAGCAACTGCGTGGATCACCTTCAGGATAACCTTCGGTCATCATTTCAATTTGTGCAGACTGGCACCCTGGCAGCGTGGCGAAGGCTGGTAGCTTACCGATAAATGTTTCTAATAAGTACTCACCCAATGCCTTATTATCAGTAATTACGACATTGGCGGCTGTCGGCAATGTCACGGCTTCGTTGGGCTTCTGTAATAACAGTAAAACCGTACCTCGACCAACAGGTGAGTAAAATATACGAAAAAATAAAGCAATAGATGTAAAGGGACCATCCGGGTCATCTTTTAAAAGAATACCAGGATTTTCACCGGTCCAGACGACCGTGCCTGGGTGAAGGGGATTTTTAAGTGGCATGTGTGTTTCCCTAGTGAAGCTATTCCGCGGGTTTTACCCAGGTTTCAGAAATGGCTAAAAATGCGGTACTCATTTGTTTGCCAAAAAATAATCGATCAGTAACTTTACCAGTAAGATCTTTACCGTTAACTGAAATCCCGCCTTGCTTGGCCTCAAGGAAAACACTGTACATGTCGTGTTCGCCCGTAGCACAGGTTTCCGGAGTCACCTCAACGGCAAACGGTTGTCCCAATTGTTGCCATTGCATTCGCATCTCGACCCCCTGAGAAGTCATGGTTTCACTCCATGACTCCATCATATCTCCCTCACTGACGTGTGATTCCACATCCATCCGGGTCATCGCATCTAAACCACTTTGTCCCTTGAACGAAGGAAACTTGGATATAAAATCACGAATTAAATAGTCGGTTAAGGGCCGATTATTAGTCATACAAATATTATTGGCCTGTGGATAGCCAAGAGACTCATTCGGCGCACCGAGGACGATCATAGTCTGCCCACGTCCGTAGTTGGAATAAACTACGTGAAAGAAAATTCCCAACCCTGTCCAAGGCCCATCTACAGAATCTCTTAGATAGATACCGGGATTATCCCCTGCCCATTCGACTTCACCTGGGTTAACAGGAATCCGTTCATTCATATGGACACCTGCTGTAATGTTTTTCATTATCAAAATACATTTGTTGCACAACCTTCTATTTGTTTAACAGCGTTGACTGTTCTATCGGCCAACCTATACTTAACTCAATACCTATCTCTGTTGGCGCATCCTGTGGCTTACATTCAATCACAACTGGCTTATCTAATCCAATTTCAATAAAGAGTCTGGTTAGATTTCCTGCAAAAGTTCGCCCAACGAGCTTACCTTGCAAGACATTAAAGTCAGGTGGTGCAGAATCCGGGCTGACCAGTTGTAACTGTTCTGGCCGCACACCAACACAGGTTGACCCTATGGGAGCAACATTTTTCTGTACTACACGAATATCAGTATCCGCGGTCCTAACCAGAATATGATCGCCATCTGTACCCGTGACTTCTCCATCCAGCAGATTTATCTGTCCCACAAAGTCAGCCACAAAACGTGTTTCTGGGGAGTTGTAAATACCTTCCGCGCTACCGATTTGTTCGATACGTCCCGTGTTCATTACGACAATACGATCAGACATATTCATCGCTTCGGTTTGATCATGGGTGACATATACAGTGGTAATTTTCAACTCCTGCTGTATACGACGAAGCTCCACTTGCATGGTCTCTCTAAGTTTTAAATCTAATGCGCCAAGGGGTTCATCCATTAACAAAACTTTAGGTGGATAAGCCACCGCTCGGGCTACAGCGATACGCTGTTGTTGCCCACCACTGACTTCAGCTGGATATCGATCACCCACTTCAGGCAAATGAATCAAGTCAAGCAACTCGCCCACGCGCGCGGCAATATCGGCTTTAGGGTACTTCCGCTCTTTCAAACCGAAACCAATATTCTCAGCTATAGTCATATGCGGGAACAATGCATAATCCTGAAACACCATGCCAATTTCCCGATGCTGCGGAGCTACTTGGGTCACATCTTCCTCACCCAACATAATGGTACCTTGGGTAGGTTGAATAAAGCCTGCTATGAGTCTTAGCGTGGTGGTTTTACCACACCCTGACGGACCAAGAAGGGTAAGAAACTCACCTTCCTTAATATCCAGATCCAACTCATGTAGAGCTGTAAAATCACCAAATCGCTTAACCACCTTACTAAGATTTACATGAGACATGGGGAATTTCTATTTCTAGTATTCTGAAAAATTCAGGGTCACCGTTGGACGGTGACCCTACTTACATTTAACTACAATAAACGATTATTGCTGGGATACCGTTCGATTCCATTGATCGGTCCAATCAGAAATATTTGCTTTTGAGTAGTCAATACGCAATTGCTTATTAATGTCCTCAGATTCCAATTGCAGCATTTCTGCGAGTACCGGATCGCTCTTGAGTTCTTCAATTGCTTTGTGATTTACGGGAACTACACCACTATTACGCGCATATTCAAGTTGGAATTCTGGTTCGTTGTACTCATTAATGAACCAACTAGCTGCAGCTGCATTCTCACTACTTTTCATTATAACTAACCAGCCGTACTTATGAACCCCTGTATGCTGATCATTAATTACCGGGTGAACTGTAGCTACATTTACACCTGCATTACGTGCACGAACACACCAGCCAGAGTGAACAACAGCTGCATACACATCACCAGATTGCAGTTGCGTAACTACTTCCCCACCGCGTGACCAAAATTTCAACGCATTTAGTTTAGTAATTAACTCCAACCCAGGTTTAACATTCACTTCATCTCCGCCTGCTGCATGAGAAATTGCAGCAAAATTAGCCAGTCCACCGCCTGACGTAATGTCCGGAATCGATATTCTTCCAGCCAGTTTTTCATTAACAAGATCAGCGTAGGTGGTAGGAGCATCAATACCCAACTCAGCAAACTTGTCGCGGTTATAGCAGATGGACTCCTGTGTGTGCCATGAGGCTACACGCCAATCGCTGTATTGCCAGTCTTCTAAATTTTCCGTATTACTAACCTTAGACAAATCGATTTTCTGTAAAAACTCATTGGTAGCGAAAAAATCTTGCTCTTGAGCATCAAGTACTTCCATCACATCAAATGGTGCTCGACCTCGGCCCGCAATAAGCTTTGCTAGGTTTGCCTGTGGACTGCCAGTAACAAATTCTATGCTGCCACCCATAGCTTCGAATTTCGGCATGATTACTTTTTCAATATTGGCTTTCCAAGAGCCGCCCCAAGTCGCTACCTTTAATGTGACTCCATCGAAATCACCCGCTACTGCGGATCCTGCCACGAATATGCTGACAGCAGCAACTGTACTCCGGAGAAATGTTCTCCTGACATTCTTTGATTTACTCATACTGTTATATCCTCTGTTTAAGAGTGAGTTAAATTAGCCACATGGCCTAACGGCTGCCGGATCTCAACAACGTGTCAAGACCCACCAGTTTCTGCATGCCAAGCAATACAAGCAAACAGAAGAAAATCACCAACGATGCGGATGCGAGAATACTCGGGTCAAAGTCATTCTCCATGCCGTAGAAAAGCTCAATAGGATAGGTAACAAAACCTGGTGCGGTAAGGAATATAGATATAGGTACATCGCCAAACGACACCATAAATGCGTATAACGCTCCTGCATATACACCGGGCATAATGACAGGTAGTGTGACCCTTCGAAACGTAGACAACTTACTTGCTCCCAAGCTAAAGGATGCTTCTTCTAATCGGGTATCGAATCGTTGCAGTATTGCTGTTACTGTTCCTACGACATACGGCGTTGCGACAAACAGATGGCCAATGTACAGCCCTAGGAAAGTACCCTGAAAATAAAGCCCGGTAGCATCACCAAACAAATAATAGAGTTGCAAAAAAGCGATACCGGTGACGATAGCTGGAATTTGTAATGGAGCACGAAATACAGCAGAAATTAGTGTTTTACCCGGAATCTTGCCACGTACAATACCAAGGGCCGCAGGAATGCCAATAATACACGCGCCAAGAGCTGTTAGACCTGCCAGGCCAAAACTAAGGCCTAGCGCTTCTAGCTGCCCTTTTGGTATTTTCCAGTACCATTGCAACGAGGGTTCATCTGGTGGGAACTTGATCGCCGTATAATACTCACCACCATGTAACGAGGCCCCGATAACAACAATCATTGGTGAGAGCAAGAAGATATAAGAAAGACTACAGAAGAAGTAATGAAAATACTTACCCCACGGCAAACCCCTTTTAGGTGGAGGTCCAACAGGCCGTCTGGCTGCCAACCGGGTCACCATATCCATAGACGAATGCGATAAAGTTTGTTTACTCTTGTCGATAGCCATCAGGCGATTACCAGTCTTGCCGCTCGTAAACGACGGATCAGAAAAATAGCTAACAGGTTAATAAGCAAAACCGTTACCAACAAAACTGCTGCCAACGTTCCCGCCATGGAATATTTTACTTCCATCATAACCGTACGTTGAATTAAAACAGGTAAAGTAAAAACCCGTCCCCCACCCAACAATGCAGCGGAAGTAAAGGCGCCCATAGACATATTAAATATCATCAAAGCACCGACCGTCACACCCGGTAGACTCAAAGGTAACAGTACCCGCATATGCATGCGCCAGCGACTAGCACCATGAATTTGTGCAGCCTCTTCAAGGGATCTCGGTATAGTCTGTATCACGCTGTATAAAAGCAACACACCAAAGCCTAATGTAAAATGCATTAATCCAACTACTACACCGGTTTGATTACCAATTATCGTATAGGGTCGATCAACAATACCTATACCCATCAGCACCTGATTGATTAAACCATCTGCAGAGAACAGAATAATTAATCCGAACACCTTGATTACGATGGTGACAAAGGTTGCCACAACAATCCCAGCTAATAACAACATAGACCAGTGGGATCTCATCCGCGCAATTAGATATGCAACTGGGAAGCCAAGAATCAGAGTGAATATGGACGCCAAAGCTGATGTCTTGATAGTTATCCAGAGGGTGTTTAGATAAAATGAATCTGTAAAGAACCGAATGTAATTGACCATGGTCGCAGAATCGCCAATACGACCAAGACCCATGTCCTTATAAAAGCTACCATTTAAGAACACATATTGACTGGCTACGATCAAGATGCCAATAATAACGAAGCTTGGCAGTAGAACAAATTCCCATCTAGTCTTCATAGTAAAATAACCACCAGATACCGTTTTTAGAATGTTTTATACGTTGTGATTTTGATGGAAGAACCGAGGATCATGTTTAATCTTCTTGAGCTCTTCTACGATGAAGTCAGACCTTTTGCTACCACCCAGACTATCCCCTTGAAATACAACATCCATAACAGCGTCGGTTACATCTTTAAGAAATTGTTCATCATCAGCAGGATGGGGGGGAATGGGCAATACCGTATCCTGAACATGGGTTAGAAATTCTTCACCGGCGCGTTCTGATTCGGGCAGTGGATTGCCACTCTGAACGGCACGAATTCCGCGTCTTAGTTTACGTCTCAAGTAGGCAACGCCCTTATCGGTAGACCCTAAGTTCTCGGCCGCATGGGAATTTATTGCCCCCTGAGATACCTGCGCCTCATAATCATTGGGATGGCGCTGTCGATACTCATAGGGTTCAGCTCCCGTTTGTCCAGGGAAATCCACCGTATTCACCCCTACTTCTTCTCGCTTACCATGCCCTTCAGGGTCAATATTTGGTCCAAAACTTCGCCACGCAATAATCATGCAATTCTCATCATCATGAGGAATTGTCCATTTGGTAATGCTGGCACGCTTAAAGTATTTTTCTTCCCGACCGGTTTCCCACCATGCGCCTACCTGACTAAATGATGGAGAAATTGTCTCCTGAGTACGCACCCAAATCATGTCATCTATTCGATAGGTTAGCGTGGCATAGATCTTATGATTACGTTCATAAAATTCTGTAACGGGTGCAATACCCCACGTATCTCCAAAATGAATATCAGTAACCCGAGCATGCAAGAACACGGTATGCCAAGGATCCATCGTGTTCTCGCAAATCTGCAACCAATTACAAGGGTAGTTAATAAAATAGGGAACCATTTCAACCCCATCCAACTGGGTGGTGTCCCATTTTGGGAAATCCGGTTTTAACTCAGGCGGCCCCATATAAGCGAATAGTAAGCCCAAATACTCCTCTACAGGGTAAGCACCATGACAAAGCTTTTTTCGGCTCTGCGCAGATTGGGCGGGCATCTCAAGGATGGTGCCGTCAACATCATAGAGCCAACCGTGATAACAACATCGTAACCCTTTATTTTCAATAACACCAAACTCCAACGACGCGTTTCGGTGACTACAATGTAGGTGTAATAACCCATACCGCCCGGCCTTGTCTTTGAATAGAACTAGATCCTCACCAAGAATCCTCACCCGATGCGGGACATCAGTTACCTGTTCGGTCATTGCTACCGGTATCCAGTAACGACGGAAGAATTCTCCACAAGGAGTACCTGGACCAACATGGGTAAGTTCCGTGTCTTCTGGTGGTCGCTTGGCCTTATGATAGCCACCAAACGTAATTTGTTTGCTACTGCGATAAGATCTCGCAGTGTCTATGTAATCCGGAGTCGGAAGATCATCAGACAAAGTTACTATCCTCAACTATAGTGGGTCATTAACTAGCCATTAACTGGCTACTGTCTAGTTATGCTATTGATAATGCAGATTTAGGTGTTGCTAACAGCACACCGTTTACAAATCCGCTATCTAAGCAAAACTTTCTTACCACTAAGATTAAACACTTCCTAGACGTCTTACTATACCGAAGAATGTGCACAAGATTACGGGCTTTTACCCACCTTGCCGAGGGTTTTCCCTCACTGTTACCTGATCGACTACTCTGCAATAATCAAGCTACACTATTAGGCTAATTTTCGCATGCAAATCAATGGTTGTTGTCCTCATGACTGTCCCGATGGCTGTGGAATTGTTACCACAGTTGAAAATGGTGTCGCTATAGAGTTTTCCGCGCAACCCGAACATCCTGTAACTCAGGGGTGGCTATGCGCCAAAGTTGCACCCTATCTTGAAAGGGTTTATCACAAGGAACGTCTACAATATCCAATTCGTCGTATTGGTGCAAAAGGCAGTGGACAATGGCAGCGAATTAGCTGGACCGATGCACTTAGCGAGATTTCTGATAACTGGAAGCAGGTTATCGACCAACATGGGGCGGAGGCCATATTACCCTACAGCTACAGCGGAACACTGGGTTTGGTACAAATGGCTGTGGCTAGTGCGCGATTGTGGAATCGTATGGGCGCCAGTCGGTTGGAACGATCTATTTGCATGGGGGCAACCCGGCATACGATTCGAAGCACCTTAGGTGCTCGCATGAGTCCACCCTACCATCATGTTCTGGATAGCAAGCTAATCATCCTATGGGCCCACAATCCGGTTAGCACTGCACCTCATTTAATGCCGTATCTTCGACAAGCGCGTCGAGATGGTTGCCTAATAATCGCAATAGATCCACAACTCTCACGCAGCGCAAAAAGTGCTGACCTGCATATCCGTCCTTTGCCCGGTAGCGATTATGCACTTGCATATGGAATTGCCCACAGTCTATTTTTTGAGTGTAAAGTTAGTACCAAATGGCTAGAAAAGAATACCGTAGGATGGTCGGAGTATCGAGACTTTGTAGCACATTTTAATCCACAGCGAGCGGCCGAAATTGCCGGTGTTACAGCGAAGGAAATTCGCAAAATAGCCAAACTGCTCGCAACGACTAATCCTGCCATGATTCGAATGGGAGATTCAGTTAATCGTAACAGACGTGGAGGCCAGACGGTACACGCTATAGCTGTGTTACAAGCTATCACTGGCCAATATGGAATTCGTGGTGGTGGACTGAGTTGCTCAACAGGTGACTACTTTCTATGGGATGACGAAGCCGTTAATAAATGGACTGAGTGTCCTCCTCCTGCACGAATGATTAACATGAATCAACTCGGAGTAGTTTTGAATGGTAGCCATAGTGGTGCGCCGGTTAAGTCACTATTTGTATTCGCCGCCAATCCCATGACCTCTTCGCCGAATACGGAAGAGATAAGACGTGGTCTTTGCCGTGAAGATTTATTTACGGTAGTCCACGATTCGTTTATGACCGATAGCGCAAGTTATGCAGATATTGTTCTGCCCGCTACGTCGCAACTGGAACAGGTAGATTTACATAGAGGATATGGACATACTTATATGAGCCTTAATAAACAGGCTATTGAACCGTTATATGAATGCAAAAGTAATTGGGAAACCATGGGACTTTTAGCAGCCTCTATGGGTTTCAATGAGGACTGGCTGCAAGAAAGCCCAGAACAGGTGATCCAAGGTATCATCGATGCCACCAACAACCCACGGTTGGTTGAAAATCTTTGGCAAGAATTAACACAACATGGTCATGTGGGATTCGCCGAACCCGACGAGGTACCATTCTTTCAATTGCAATTCCCAACCCCCTCCGGCAAGATTGAAATCGATGCGATACCTCGAGAACTGAAAACGAAAATCACGGACCGACAGGACGACCAACTTGATGTGTCTCAGGAAGAGGGTTTACGTGAGACGTTGCAGTTAAGATTAATTTCTCCTGCAGCTCACCATTTCGTCAATTCCAGTCTGGCCAATCTACCAACTTGTAAGGCTCGTGAGAAGCAACCAACAGCAATCCTGCATCCCAACGACGCACAATCCATTGGTTTATTGAGTGGAGATGATATTCGACTTTTTAATCAATACGGTTGGTGTCTGCGTAAGTTACAAATTTCGAATTCTATTCGACAAGGTGTTGTGGTGGCACATAAGGGATATTGGTCAAACATGTATCCAGACTCTGGCATTAACCGAGTGACCACGGATGAGTTAGCAGACGTAGCCGGACAGAGCTCATTTAATTCTACACTAGTCAATATTGAGGCGGCTACGTGAGTAAAAAATTTCGTGTTCTTTGCGCACTGACCCATGGCTTCGAAGAGCTTAAAACTCAATGTAAGGCGCTTACCCATGTTGAATTTATAGACAATTCCATCGCCCAACACGAGACTAAGAAAGTCGACCGTATAGATGCTGTAATCTCCTACGCGAGTCTCTATACCGAATCGTTACACCACACAATTATTAAGTCCAAGCCAACATGGATTCATTTGGTTACGGCTGGTGTAGATCCATTAATAAAATACCCTCCTCCGATAAACACAATGATTAGTAGTTCAGGATACGTATGGAGTGCCACCGTTGCGGAACATGCGATCGCATTGTTATTTTGTTTACTTCGTGCTTTAAAACCCAGTATTGAGCGGGTTAAAAGCGGCTCATGGAATCGACTGAATATCGTGCCACAGATGCGGAGTATTCGTTACGCGAAAATTCTAGTTATCGGCTATGGTTCAATTGGTCGGCAGATTACAAAACAACTCCAAGGCTTTGATGTTTCAATAACTGGCTTGGCCCGTACATCACGATCTGAGCAGGGTATAAAGGTCTTTTGTATGGAACATCTCGACCGTCAACTCGCAGAAAATGACATAGTCATCAATTGCTTGCCACTTAACCCACGAACTAAACACGTATTGTCAAACTCACAATTCATTAAGATGAAAGAAGATGCACTCTTCATCGATGTGTCCCGCGGTGGCACAGTAGATCAAGCGGCTTTGCTGGTTGGTCTTCGCGATCGAAAACCCGCAGCGGCGGGGTTGGATGTATTTGAAGTTGAACCATTACCTATTCACAACGAGTTACGAAAACTGGATAACGTTGTTCTAACTCCCCATGTTGCCGGCTTTGGAAGCCAACAAGTTATTGATGATATGGCAAGATCTGCTTATGAAAACTTGTCTGATGTATTGGCAAATATCCCCCCCAGAGACAGCATTTCCCTAAACAAAATCTGCGTTGAGTAAATGTGTATCCAATCAAATTATAATTAAACTTTTTTGCTCATTGTATGAGTCAGATTAAACCAAAAACAACACGAAAGAGACTGAGTTTTATGTCAACAGTATTAATAACCGGAGCCAGTAAAGGCATAGGACGATCTTGCGCTACCCTTTTACATGACCGAGGTCATGAAGTAATCGGACTAGCACGTAATCCTGCTAATGGGGAGTTTCCTGGAGAGTTTCATTGTGTTGATTTACTAGACCGAAAAGCGCTAGATAGTATTTTAAAAACCCTTTGTGCTAGCAAACCGATAACTGGCTTGGTTAACAACGCTGGAATTGTAGGCGCACAGCCTCTTAGTGAAATTAACCTCGAGACAATGGATGAAGTATTTCAAGTAAACCTAGGCGCCGCTACACAATGTGCTCAACACTGTAGCAGTACCATGAAACAGCAAGGGGTTGGCAGTATCGTGAATATTTCCAGCGAGTTGGTACTTGGCCTACCTAACCGAACAGCCTACACCAGCTCCAAGGCGGCCCTAATCAGCGCTACCCGAACCTGGGCACTTGAACTATCCCGCAACAATATTACTGTTAACGCCATTGCACCAGGTCCGGTTAATACTGAGTTTTTTACACGTAACAACCCACCCGGTTCTAGCGAACGGAAAAGAAAAATTGATCGAATTCCGATGGGTCGATTTGCGGAGCCAGCAGACATAGCCAAGACGGTAGCGTTCTTTTTATCTGAGGATGCCAGGTATATTACTGGGCAGACTCTTTTTGTAGATGGGGGATCGAGCCTTGCAAGTTCAGCTCTATTCTAATCAATTGAGCAAACCACTATTCGTATCGTTGCCTAGATTTACGCTTGTTAACCAATGATAAGCCGCCAAATATAAATAATACGGCAATAACAAACTCAATACCGTGTTGCTCATTAAATATGAGCATCCCCCAGCCAATACCGGTTAAAGCGATGATATAGCTGCTGAAGCTATAGAAAACAGAACCGGCAAGTTCAACAATTTTAAAAAAAAGGCTATATGCGATTGCAGCAATCAGGCCATGACCTAGTATTAGCCACTCCTCAGCTCCGGGGTCTTGCCATATCGGATGAAACTGGTCCCAAATTACGGCCGTAGGTAATAAAAATATGAAGGCCGTTAATTGTGTAGCACCGGCCAATAAAAATGGGTGTTCTGAGGAAAACTTATGTACACCGACAAACACACTCATCGCGGAATAACCCAACGGGCACAGAATAGCTAGAGCCACATACCAACTGATATCAATTCCCCCCGAGACCTTAGGTAGCGCAATTATTAACGCTCCTCCAAACCCAAGTAGAACCCCGAGTATGCGATGATTACTTATCCGCTCGATCTTCAGGAAAATCACAAAAAGGTAAGTAAAAATGGGTACCAATGTCAGTAAAACAGCCATCGTACCCGCCGCAAGCTGCCTCACCGCAATAAAGAAAATAACATTAGGTATGGCCGTTCCAATTAAGCCACAAACTAGATAATACGTAAGACGACCTCGCACACTTGGTAAGCGGCGTGTCTTGTAATAAGCCATAGACAGCAAAATGATCGAGGCAAACAGCGATTGCCACATCGCATAGCCCAGAGGAGGCACATCACTAATTGATACGAATTTCGATATACTTGTTGCACCCCCTCTGATGGTCCCAAGCACTAGCAAAAGTACCAATGCCAACGAGAATACTTTTCCGATCTTAGACAATCTAAGGAGACCGGGCAAAAATCATTGACAGCTAGATCCCAACAAATAGACAGGAATACATAGTTTTTGATTTCGCATACAGATACTAAATAGCACGACTTCGTTCAACCATCTGTACCAACTCGGCAAAAGATCCAACACCGAGCTTTCGCATTACATTTGCACGATGTCGCTCAATGGTTTTAGGACTGATACTCAATAGTCTTGCAACCTCTTTATTCGAATTGCCTTTAACCAGCAAAATCAATACGTCCTGTTCTCGACTACTAAGACTTCGCAAGGCATCCTCTGTTTCGACTTTTTGCAGTCTATTTTGACGATTACGCATATCCAGTTGAATCGCTTTATGGGTTTTTTCGATTAACAAATGATCATTACAGGGCTTTTCAAGAAAATCGAATGCACCGAGTTTTAACGAACGAACGGCAACCGGCACATCGCCATGCCCCGTCATAATTATTACGGGCTCGTAAATACCATGAGTATGCATTTCCTTTAGTGCTTCCATGCCGCTAATACCAGGCATTCTCAAATCAAGGATCACACATCCTGGCCCATGATTTTCATAGGACTCAAAGAAATTATCCGCAGAAGGATAACTAAACCCCCTTAAATCTATTGACTCAACTAGAAACTGTACCGAATCGCGAACGTCACTATCATCATCAACTATATGTACAAAATGCTGATTATTCATTATTCAATACGGGTAAGAAAAATTTAAAACACGAACCCTTTACAGAATTTTGGTCCAGCCAGAGTCTTCCCCCGTGGCCTTCGACAATAGTCCGACTTATCGATAGCCCCATACCCAAACCAGAATCTTTACTTGTGATGTAGGGTTCGAAAAGACAATTCGTAAGATTATCTGCCACCCCTGGACCATTATCAGAAACCGATACGGTAACACCAATACCTTGCTCCGAGTAAGCCTGCAAAATAATAGTCGCATCCAATGTTGCGGATTGTACGACAGCATCGATAGCATTTCTTAATAAGTTAAACAGAACCTGTGTTATTTCAATTCGATTCACCAGAACACATGGTTTTTCTGTAGGCAAAAGCACTTTATAACGAATATGATTTCTGATTAGAGCCCCATGAAGTAAGTCAGAGACCTCGTTAACCATCGACTCCAGTGACTCGTTCTTAACAACTGGCTGGCCTCGTCGTACAAAGTCCCCTACATGTTTAACAATGTCCTTTGCTCTTTGCCCAGCATTTCGAATGCTATCAAGCGCTTTTTGAATATCGTTTCTATTTAGCGTTTCTCTTTCCAAACGACGTAATAACCCGTTTGAATAATTAACAATTACCGCTAATGGTTGACTGAGTTCATGCGCTAGAGCCGAAGCCATTTCACCCATAGATGCACGTCGCAAAACCTGTGCCAACTCCGCTTCCTGGTGCCGCCTTTGTTCCTCGGCTCGTTTACGTGATGTGATATCTGTTCGGATGCTAACAACGCCACCATCGCGAGTTGGTCGATCTGTTGCAAGCACCCAACGCCCATCAGTAAGTTCAACCTCCCTGGCACCAGATTCGCTAGGATAGTCAGTAAGGCGGTCAGTAACCCAGGCCTGCGGATTGCTCTTAGCGGCCTTTATTTCCCCAGCCTTAACACTCGCTTCAACAAGAGCTTCAAACTTTGTGCCTTTGGTCATCTTATCAGCTACTTTTGGAAATAACTGCAGTATCTTATCGTTGAATTCAACCAAAGATCCAGATTGATCAAATAGAAGAAAGCCATCCGACATCGATTCCAAAGCCGCAGTAAGCCTACTACGCTGTTGATCTACAGCGGCTTCGGCGTTCTTGGTTTCCGTAATGTCCTGCGCTGCAACCATTATTTGCACAACACGCTGCTCTTTCGAGCAATATATTGGTCGTCCGAATACTCTTATCCAGCGTGTACTACCCTGACTATCAATGACACGAAATTCATCAATGGAGGTTTTATTCGAAAGTAGACGCTCGAGACGTTCATCCAGCAAACCATTGTCATCGGGATGGATTATTGGTCTCCAAAGCCGGTAATGGCGGTCCTGTATTTGTGGCGTAAATTCCTTGCTCAAACGTCCGGTATACCAGATCGTTTGCATCCTATTATCAGGATCTACTTGATATACATAGATCAAATCCGACATGAGTTCAGAAACAATCCTATAACGCTCCTCACTTTTTTGACGCGCCTGATTCTCCTTCTGTAACTGCTGGTTGCGAAACTCCAACTCTGTTGTAGCTTTAATAACCCGACGATCTAACTCAAGATTTGCCACCTGAAGCGCATTCTCCGCTTTTCGCCTTTTGGTTACATCTCGAACCAGAAAGAAATAGCCTTGTATCGTGTCGTCAATTTGATCCGGGATGTAATTCAGATGAACTATTCTGGCATGGCCATCAGGATACTGAATTTTCCGTTCCTCGTTAATCTCCTCACCATTTAACACCCGTTTTAGAAGTTCTTCCACAATTCCATAGTGCTCATCCGTGAAAAGTGTCCGTAACTGCATACCAATAAGATCCGACCTCGGGCGTTGATACCAGCTTTCAATTAGCTTGTTGGCATAGACTATTATTAATTGAAGATCGACATATCCGACTAAACCCGGTAATGAATCCATTATTTGAACCAGTCTGGCCTGGTTACGATTGAGCCGAACTATTTCCCCACGTAGTTGCTGAACGGAGTCAGGGTTGGTATTCTCGTGTAGGGAGTCAGTGTTTTGCATGCAAATATTTTTTGTCGAAATAGTGATACTGTATAAATAAACATAACATAATATAATATAATTTCACTAATATTTTCAGTCACTACGCGTTCGACACGCAATCCGCAGAGGAACAAAGAGAATGAGTATCGTAACTTCTTATTTCGCTAATACATATACTGGGTCTCGTAGAAAATTTCAACAAGCTTGTTTGCAGGCCGGTATCGAGATCGAGCATTATGTACATACGCTACGCGGAATTAATGACGAAGAGTTAGCGACAGACGTGGCAAGAATAGGCCCACAAGACGCTGAAACAATCATTTTTCTGACAAGTGCCACTCATGGTGTGGAAGGTTTTGGTGGCTCAGGGGTCCAAGTTGGAATGTTACTGGATGAAAAACGCCCATTATTGCCTGATGGAACAGCTCTAGTATTGATTCATGGTGTCAATCCATTTGGCTTTTCATGGTGTCGACGAGTAAACGAAGACAATATCGATATGAATCGAAACTTCGTTGATCATGCCGGTAAAAACTATCCTGAGAATGATTTGTTTGAATTACTGTATCCCCATGCAGTTCCAAAACGATGGAAAGACTCTGACTTTCAGGAATGTAATGAAAAACTGGCAAAGTTAGCTGAAGAATATGGAGTTGTCGATGTTAGGAAGGCATTAACAAAGGGCCAATACTTTCATTCTGACAGTGTCCATTTTGGCGGACAAAGCGCAAGCTGGTCTAATGAGACGCTTTACAAGATTTGTAACAAAGAGCTAGCGAATGCCAAAAATGGGATTTTAATTGACCTGCACACTGGACTTGGCCCCTATGGCTACGGGGAGTTAATGACACCGTCCAAACCGGGGGAAGCAGTGTTTGATCAGTTGCAAAAATGGTTTGGAGATGAGGTTCATAGTACAACAGCCGGGGCGTCTAATTATGCTGGTTCAAAGGGTTCGGTGCTTGCCGGGTTTCGTCCTGGTTCATCAAAACTAAACTGGACCTCAGTCGGTCTCGAGTTTGGCACGCTGGAACAGAAGATAGTAAGCCACGCCATGCGTGGTGATATTTGGCTGTATGTACACGGTGAACCACAAAGCGTATTAGGAGATGAAATTAGAACGCTTGTGAGAGATGCATTTTATGTGGATGAAGATCGTTGGAAAGATATGCTTTGGGAACGCGGACGAGAAGTGGTAGACCGTGTTTTTAATGGCTTATCTAACTCATAATTCCGTAAGGCGAACTTTATGACAGACCTTCAAATACTATGTTGGGATGGCTATGATGAAAGTGATTTTCTACATCAGTTTGGGCAATCACAAAAATTGTCTATAGAAGCATCTAAATTGGTGTCGGATACTTGGGCTGCCCAGCAAGTTATGCAGGGTCTAGCGAAAATAGATATTTTGAATATCAATAATCCTTATGCCCGTAAGCAGCTATTCCCTAGCAATAAAATTCGTAGTCTGGATAAAAGCCTATTTATTCCTAAACTGGAGTACTCCCTACCCTGGACATCAAGTCTTGGGGATTGGGCCTATGCAGATAGCGGGGAACTGATTGGCATACCGCAACGCTTTGGTCCATTTAACTTTGTTGTAAACACCAATACTATCTCGGCAACCACTGCTGCTGACGAAGGATTTAATTTGATTATTGAATCTACCTCCAGGCCGAACTACGGTATTTTATTGTTCCCAGAGTTTAACGTATTTCATATTTGTATTTCGGCAGGACTAAACCCTTTTGGCCCACTAGGAGAAGAGGAACTACAGCGCTTTGATTTCATGGCAAGACACTGGTTTCAGAATGCCAGTCTAATTAGCAACGACAGCAATCAATTAAACCAAGCTTTGGTTGATGGTGATATCGACCTTTTTCTATCCGGTGGCCTATTTACGTCAGCAAATTTGCGGCTTCAGGGGTACCAGAACATTCAAGCGATCACTCCAAAAAGTGGTCCGATTAATGGCCATGGTGCTATCGCTTTTGTTGAAATCACCTCTATTCCGACTCAAAGTCTACGTCCCAAAATTGCGGAGAGCTTCTTATCTTACATACTGGAACCGAGTGTAGCTGCTCAAGTTGCCAGTAATAAAAATGTGTGTAACCCAATTATTCAAATGGGTAATCCAGCGGTTTTTAATTTAATGTCCAGTAAAGTTCTCGATGCTATCCAGTGGGATTCACTACAGGAAGATTTAGAACACTGTGCAGTTTATGACATCCCTACAGATTTTCCTGCCTTATTGGCTAGACTAAAACTGATTCAGGAGCAAATATCAAACCATGGAAAATGAACCAACGGCCGAATTAACACAGCAAACCGCTAACGTTGATGTGGATAGCGGACAAATTACGGAACTTGTGACGGACCCCTGGCAGTTCTCCCAATATCTAACTAAAAACCAGTTATCAGAGATTGATGTTGGAACTAATGAATAATTTACATACGCGCTCGATTCACGAGCTACATAATAGTCTGCTCAAACAAGAGATTACGACTACAGATCTAGTTAACCACTTTCTGCAGCAGATCGAACGACACAATTCCGATTTAAATATCTTTCTTAAAGTTTTTGAGCAGCGTGCCCTGCAGCAAGCAGCCAAATTGCAAAAAGAACTCGATGAAGGTTTTTGTCGTGGACACCTACATGGTATACCTATCGCCATCAAAGATATCTTCGATTTTCAATCCCATACTGCATCCGGGGGTAGTAAAGCACTAAGATCAAATTCGAGAAGCGTTGCAACGGTGGTCGAAAAATTGGTAGCATCTGGAGCAAACATCCTGGGTGTGCTTAATATGGATGAATACGCCGCTGGTGGGACGGGTGATAATATCCACTTTGGTCGTTGCAAAAACCCCTGGGATAAGCATCATATTACCGGCGGCTCTTCCGGTGGTAGCGCGGCCGCGATTGCAGCATCTATGTGTTGTGGCACAATTGGTTCTGATGCGGGTGGATCAATCAGAATTCCAGCGGCCTTTTGTGGGGTAGTCGGTTTAAAGCCAACCTATGGACGCGTTAGCCGGAACGGGGCAGTGCCACGGACTTGGAGCATGGATTGTATCGGCCCATTTGGACACACTATCGATGATGTTGCTTACCTATTCGAATCAATAAATGGAGTAGATAACAAAGACAATACCAGTGTAGCTATACCCGCATATAATCACCATATTGAAAATCGGAATAGCTGCCATGAAAATAAGCCTGCACAAAATATCCGTATTGGTGTTTTAAAAAATGCACAGCGGTACCAACAATCACTGTTAGCTTACGATAGCGCCATTAATCTAATGTCAGCTGCGGGAGTTGAAATTGTAGAAATTCAGCTACCCCTGCTTGAACGATACACTGAATTACATCAACGTATCGTCAAAAGCGAAGCCGTCGCGCTGCATAAAAAAGCCCTACTGGATGAGAACTCAATACTTTCCCATGCGGTGCGCAGCGTGATTCGAGATGGTCTAAAAATTTCCGCTGCAGATTACTTAGAGGCACTTTGTTTACGTGGCCCCCTACTCGACGACTTCGTTACTACTGCCTTCAAACAGGTGGATATCCTAGCACTTCCGGTATCACTGGATCACGCACCACTGTATCAATCCGCTGAAGAATTAACCGAGCGGCAGGTCGATGCCGACTTCGCCCGATCGGCGATTTTTACGCGTTTTGCTAATTATCTTGGCATACCTGGACTGACGGTGCCGTCAGGTTTGTTTGAAACATCTACTTCAAACAACAAAATTCCAAATAATAACCAATGCAGCCGTGTGTTACCCGGTGCTGTTCAGTTTGTCGCTGCTCCATTTCAGGAAGAGGCGTTATTCGATATTGGTCGTTGGTTTGAATATATGCGTGGCGACATTGCTCGACCTAGTATCAATTAATTCTGCATGTTAAGAGGTCACAGAATTCTTGGGTAAAGTCACACCTATCATACAATCACGTGTTACTAATTCAGTTAGTTGGTTTAAAGAAAAGTTTTCGGTATTATTCGGTCGTTGAGGTAACACGAGGTAGCGCATATCTGCTGTGCTGTCATGAACACGAATAGATAATTCGGGATTCAGATTTGTACCAAACTCCAGCAAAACAACTCTTGGCTCTATAATTATCCTCGACCTGTAAGCCGTTGACTTATACCAGTCTGGCGGTAGACCAAGTAACATGCGCGGGTAACATGAACACAATGTGCATACAACTATGTTGTGTATTAAACTAGTGTTCTCTACCACTACCAAGGGAGTGGGCCTGAGATCGATACCCATCTCTAAACACGCAGCAGTGCCATTATGTAACAGACGTGACTTAAACTCAGGGTCTAGCCATGCCCTCGCTACCACCTCAGCACCACGGGAGGGCGTAATACTGTCAATTAGCTCAACGGTTTCACGAATTTCTTCTGCACAAACTAGACCTTTTTCAATCAGTAATTCCTGCATAGCGATTTGTATCGCCTGTACTTGAGTAACAGGTCCTTGATCTGCAGGTGGTGTATGATCATGCTTATGCACTTGTTTCGATACAACATTATTGTCAGAGTAATTATCTTCAGATGTCATCTTCAACCTCCCTCAACCAATGCTCAAATACCTCAACATCGATACTGTCTGCGACTGCACTTGATAGTTCTTTGAATAAATCAGCCCCTGAAAAACGAACTCGATAAAGAGCAATTTTTGGTAGACCAGTCAACCCTATAGAGCGTTCCTCTGGATTTGGAAAGTAACCACAAAACCGTTCAATAACACCGTGCCGACCCTGTATATAACCGGGTGTTCTCACATGTCTCCGACCTGTTATCTCTGCCACTTTAACTCGATCACCGTTAGTGAATCTTTGCGCCGTCAAATCTAAACCTCCCGATCCAGCACATCAACAACTCGTTGGGATAGCTCGTCTGAAGTAATAATCTGTTTCTTTATAAGAATGTCACGAATTGCTAAAACCCAGCGTTCGTAATAGCTATGGGTGTTATACACATCTGGACCCAAAGACTCGATAGCAAGGCGGAATTCGTCTACGACAAATAAGCACCGTTTTTCATCAGCCAATAGCTTATACAGAGCATCAATGCGCTTCTCCCAACCGGCTAACTCATGGGCCGTTGTATCAACAGGATCGACCACACTTCCAGCGACATCATGGGGACCTATTCGTTTAGCACTCATGTGATTTCCATCCAACGATTAATTAAATGATAAGCAATAGCGATTGGTTGCGGCGGTAAAAACTGTGGGTGTGTAGACTCGAGTAATTGTTGTACATCGTTTTTAGAAAACCAGCCTGCATATTCAATTTCCTGCGGGTCGAGACAGAGTTCCACAGAACTTGCACGAGCAAAACACCCAATCATCAGAGTAGATGGAAATGGCCAGGGTTGACTTGCATAATATCTAATATCATGACAGTGAATTCCTGCTTCCTCGTGAATTTCTCGACGAACTGCATCTTCGATGCTTTCACCGGGCTCCATAAATCCGGCCAGTGCAGAAATTAATTTGTCAGGGTAGTGAAAGCTTCTGCCGAGTAAACAAAATTTCTGATCCGGCGATTCAACGAGCATAATAACCACAGGGTCGGTGCGGGGGAAATGTTCAACTGCACAACTTTCATCGCTACATCGCAATTTATGACCACAGATTTGGATACTATTGCCGGCGCCACATTTTGCGCAATACTTGTACCTTTCATGCCAATCTAAAATAGATCTAGCATGGGCAACAATAGAAGCGCGGTGATCCAGTAACAACATGCCGGCACTTCTAACATCTACAAATTGGCAATTTAATTTCTTAATCCATAAATCCATTTCATCAGTGAGGGAAAAGGCGAAGACAGGTATACCATCCTCAGCCATCCCAAGAAATACTAGTGTCGTTTTGACCTTGTATTCCTTAGGAAAGTCTTTTCCAGTTATCCAGTAAAGTTCCTGATTTTGATTCATCGCAACGCAAAGATTATCAAAGACTAAAAACTGTGCTTCGTTATGATGTTTTAGTTCATTCAGCTTATCGGTATCTGCACGTAAGGCATCTGCTCGATCGAGTAAACCACCAGAATAGGGAATTGATGAGGACATGATTATCTAACTTAAGTGCGCGCTTTATTGCGCTTTTGAGTTGCAAAGCCTTCAAATGTACCAATAACAAGGGCGCCAAAAAACACCATGATACTGCCAACCCAGGTAAAAATATCTGGAGATTCAGAAAAAACCAGATAACCGATTACTGACATCCAGACCATGCGCAAGAAATCCAGTGGCATAACAATAGTGATTAGCGCCTCCTTCACACCTTGCGTAAATAGTAGAAGCGAAACACCCGTTGTTAAACCCATTAATGTTATCCAGAACCACTGATGTAGATCAGGCCATACCCAAACGGTACTAGCTAGCGGGATAGATAATGGTACTAGCATAATTGTCGTATAACTGGTTATGACCACTGTTGATTCTGTCTTACTAAGCAACTTGAGGGTAAACAAATTAAACGCAAAAAACGCCGTAGAGAAAAGCATTAACCAGGTGCCAAGATCCATATCGATCATCCCCGGACGAACAATTACTAGGGTACCGATTAAACCCAATCCCATACCTACCCAATGGGCAGCCCGAGAAGATTCCTTCAAAAATATAATGACCAGTAAACTACACAGAATGGGGGCCATAAACCCGATAGCAGTAGCTTTAGCAAGTGGGATAATAGTCAAGGCATAGTAAAAACTTGTCATTGAGAGTACCGCACAGCAAGTACGAAAAATATGCAGCGGCAAACGTTTGGTAGCTAGATAAGAAAACCCATATCGAATAAGCCACGGACTAATGACAAACAGGCTAAAAAATGCTCTGAAGAATACCGATTGAAAACTATGGATCTCAGGTGATAAATATCGAATAATACTATGGGATATGGAGAAGCCGATAGTTGATAAAACCATCCAAATAATGCCGCGTAAGTTGCCCGATATCACAACCCCGAAACACATTCTTTAGCCATTACGCGGCTGAAGAATGTGTTAAGAACCTTAACGTTTTGAACGAGCTGCACGTCGTTCCAACCAATTGAAAAATAGTACGCATGAATAACAAATAACAAAATACATCACTGCAACCAAAATCCAAACTTCAAAAATACGCGATGTGGATACACCAACCTCAACCGCCATAAAAGTTAGTTCTTGAATAGAAATCAATGAAACTATAGATGAATCCTTGATTAGCGTGATAAATTGATTCGCCAACGGTGGGGCAATTTTACTGACAGCTTGGGGAAGAATGACATAACGCATTACATCAATTCGGGACAGACCAATCGCCCTACCTGCTTCCCACTGACCACGGGGAATAGATTGAATCCCAGCGCGTACTATTTCTGTGATGTAGGCACCTTCAAAAATGCTTAAACAAATTAAGCCGGATACGAAATTAGAGAAGAGAATTGGATCACCACATAGAATCCAAATCATTGTTTTAACCGCGGGTGAATCTGAGCGAGCTAGCTCATCAATTCCCAACAGCGGCATGAGTTGCGTAGATAAAAAGAAATAGAAAATAAAGATAAAAACAAGGGGCGGAGTATTTCTAACCAGCTCCACATAACTACGTGCAACCATTCTCAGAAACAAGTTACTGGATATGCGACATAGTCCCATTACCACACCGATCACTGCAGAAATGATAATTCCATACACTGCCAACCGTAATGTAATAATTAATCCTTCTAATAGAAGATTACTCACCCATTGGCCTGTATCTTCATCGAGATACATCACAAAAGGAAAAACATGATTCCAGTTCCAAGAGTAATTCAGAACACTATCAACACGTAATACCACAAAAATCAAAAAACCCACAACACTGCTAATAACAGCAAAGTCTATCCAATTAAGACGTGGCTTTTTATTCTTACGGATCACAATCAGGTCCTAACTCTTGTGCGATTTTCGAGCCATGTAACAAACATAGATAAAGACAGGGTCAAAACAAGGTAAATACCGGCTACCGTAAACCAAATTTCAAAACTCATAAAAGTATCGGCAATAATATTTCGACCTTCCGTGGTTAGATCCGCTACGGCTATAACGCTTACAATAGAAGAATGCTTTATCAAATTAATAATCTGCCCGGTAAGTGGCGGCAGCATTATAGGAATAGCCTGAGGTATTACAATATACCGATAGTTGTCCCAACGGGTCAGTCCAATAGAATCACCCGCTTCCCATTGACCACGCTCAACAGATTGCACTCCGGAACGAATTATCTCCGCCACAAATGATCCTTCATAAAAGGTCAGGCAAATAACACCTGTCCAGAAACGATCGATTCCGAAAATGGGGGAAAAAACGAAATAAAATAGATAGAGCTGAACTAATAGTGGGGTATTACGCACTAACTCCAAGTAGATTGTAGATAGCCAACGCCCGGAAATACTATCAGACATGCGTAAAAGCGCGGTTATCAATCCAGTTAACAAGGTGAATCCAACACACCAAAGTGTTAGATCTACAGTAACTCCGAGTCCCTTGATGAGACGACCGGGGTAAATTTCACCCTCGAAAACTTTGTAAAAATACTCCGGGATATTATACCACTGCCATTGATACCCCATCTGATTCGCGCCGTGCACAACAACCCATACCAGAGATGCCATAAACACAAGATACTGTAGAGTTGCTACCACACGGGATTGCTGACTTACTTTCCAGTAGCGGAAAAGGGCTTTTCGATTCACAGACATACTCTATCAAGCAGATTCATTGAGCAATTTTAATGTGACAGGATCTGACTCAAAAATAACTGAGTTCGTTCACTGCGAGGAGAAGAGAAGAATTCTGACGGGGGCGCTACCTCGACAATTTCGCCATGATCCATAAAGATCATTGTATCCGCAACGGTTTTCGCAAATCCCATTTCATGGGTAACCACAATCATCGTCATTCCTTCCTCGGCCAACTCGATCATTACATCAAGCACCTCCTTAATCATTTCTGGATCCAGTGCAGAAGTTGGTTCGTCGAATAACATAATCTTGGGCTTCATACATAAGCTTCGTGCAATGGCCACACGTTGCTGCTGTCCACCCGACAGCTGGGAAGGATACTTGTTAGCCTGATCAGGTATTCGGACTCGTTCAAGATACTCCATAGCTGTCCCTTGTGCCTGTTGTTTATCAGCACCCCTAGAGCGCATGGGCCCCAATGTAAGATTGTCCAGTACGGTCAAATGTGGAAATAAATTAAACTGTTGAAAAACCATGCCGACTTCGCGTCGCACTGCCAATATATTCGCCATATCATCAGTTAATTCAACACCATTGACGGTTATCGATCCGCCGTCATGTTCCTCTAGCCGATTTATACAACGAATCATAGTAGATTTGCCAGAGCCCGACGGACCGCACACTACCACCTTCTGACCGTGGTTTATGTCAAAACTAACACCTTTAAGGGCCTGAAAGTTACCGAAGGATTTACTAACGTTATCCAGCCGTATGACTCTTTTGTCCGTATCTGTCATTTGTTTAGTTAGTATAATTTGATGATTTTAGTGGATGTATTTGAAATTCACTCTATAATGTGAGGCTCGACTTTAGTCGACTTAATTCAGGTATATGTTATATATCAATATTGGAGAAGATGCTATGTTAAGACGAAAATTATTTGTTACTGGTTTTGCCCTGGTGCTATCGGCACTTGTAAGCCTTCCTGTGTACTCACAGAGTGCGTCCAGCGATCTTGCCAGCGCGAGCGCTCTTGAGGAAATCAAAAAACGAAAAACCATCCGAGTAGGATTTGCTACTTTTGTACCCTGGGCGATGCGTAATTCCAAAGGCGATTTCATCGGTTTTGAAGTAGAAGTCGCAAAGAAACTTGCTGCAGATAATGGCTGGGAAGTTGAACACATTCCAACCGCTTGGGATGGAATTATCCCGGCACTTATTGCTGGTAAATTTGATGTAATTATCGGCGGCATGTCGGCCACACCAAAACGTTCACAAACAGTTAATTTTTCCGTACCCTATGCGTATTCGACTATTTCCATGTCTGCTAACAAAGAGCTTGCGGCAGGTTTTACGTCTTTTGATGATTTCAACAAACCAAACGTTACACTAGCAGTACGACGAGGTAGTTCTAATGTTGAATGGATGAAGAAACATTTCCCAAATGCCGAATATACCTATTTCGATTCGGATCCTCTGGCATTTCAAGAGGTGCTTAATGGCAATGCTCATGGTGTAGTAAGTGCAGAACCAAAGCCCTCACTGTATACACTAGCTAATAGTGACACATTGTTTAAGCCTTTTGGTGATGAAAAGTTTAACTTCTATCCTGGTGGCTTTGCCGTTCGTAAAGGAGATCCAGACTTTCTGACATTCCTCAACACTTGGATTCAGTTACACACATCCAATGGATGGTTAGAAGAACGTAACGCATACTGGTTTGAGACCGATGGATGGTTTGGTGAAATCGAGAACAATCCATTTAAGAACTAATAACTGTTCAGACTATATTTATTTTCTAAAACGAAATTTATTTTCTAAAACGAAAAAAGCCCACTTTTGGTGGGCTTTTTTATGGCATAAACATACGATTCAGCTCTTCCAGATTTGGTATTTCTCGTTCTGTAGGTATCGTATAAACAAATGACCGATGCATCAATCTCCGGTCTCCTTCATACATATAGGTGGGAGTTCCACTATGCAATGCGGCATGATTATCCCAAATCAATAGATCACCGGGTCTCCAGTTATGCCGATAGACTTGATCATTTGCGGTGGTAATTTCCCTTGCATCAATCAATAACTGCTTACCCACTGCTAAATCTAATGGTTTACAGTCAAGTGGATCGAAACTCATATATAGCAATTTTCGGCCTGTTACAGGATGCACTTGCACAACCTTATGCCATACCGGCGGCAACGCTTCTCGCTCTTCCTCAGTAAGTGAAATAAAGGCCTCGGGGTCTGATTCATGGAGCGGATCATTATGGGCATGAAAACTACATAGAATAGACAATGATTCCAATTTCTGGAGTAAATCAGCAGGCAGTCTATCAACAACGTTTGCCGTACTGCACAACAAGGTGTCACCACCGGATTTAGGCACTTCAACCGCATATAAAAAGGTTGCTGCATCGACATGACATGCAGCCGTTCCGTCCGTATGCCAGCCAAAACCACCCTTTACGAAGAATGATAGCGGGGTTCCTTTATCATCTTTTACATTACCAATGGTTGAAACTTCTGGGTAAGACCTCAAGTTATACTGCTTCCGGTTCTCTATTTTTGGTTTACCAAATCGATGTGCTAATTTTGCCTGGGATTCGGGAGATAATGTCTGGTTTCTAAACAACACAGCAGACTTGTTATAATAGATCTGTAAAATCTCAGAAAAGACGGCGTCTGAAATATCAGCCGACAAGTCAATATGTAATATTTCTGCGCCAAAATCGGCCAATAACGGACGTGTTGCAATACTCATGTAACTTCTCCTAACTAACCTGTTATGGAATTCCTGTGTATTTGTTGCTCAAGAAATAGACGTGCCGTCTCCGCTGCATTGAAGCGACATTCATACATCGAATTATCTGAGTAAAATGCATTATGAGGCGTAATGTACATCCGGCCCTTAAGCCAGTCTGCCTGATCTCGCCAGGCCTTAATCAAAGAATGGTCCATCGGAGGTTCATCAGGTAAAACGTCCAATCCCACTGCTGCCAACTGACCACTTTTCAAGCCCAATTCAATGACATCCAAATCCGAAACCAGTTTTCCTCGCGCTGTATTCACTAAAATAAGGCCTGGTCGGGCAGCAGCAAGAGATTGCCCATTAATTAGCCCACGGGTTTCATCAGTAAGAGGGCAATGTAATGTTATTGCGTCAACATTTGCTAACAACTCTTCAACAGAATGCACACGCTCTATACCTAAGGCTCTAAACATACCGTTGGACACATCGGGGTCATAACCGAGGATTTTGTAGCCAAAAGGCTTAAGTCTATTGATAACACTGGTGCCTATACGCCCTACACCAACCACACCAACCGTCGTGGTCCTCGAGTGATGCACAGGTGATAGATGGTTTTCCTGCCAGCTACCTTGATAACCCCGGCACCCGATATCGTGTTGTAGTATCTTACGCTGTAGCGCCAATAGTAGCGCCATAGCGGTATCGGCAACATCTTCTGGACCGTATTCAGGGTTATTAGAAAACGCAATACCGGCGCGGTTCAATGCACCAATGTCTATCTTGTCAAAGCCAACACCGTAACGTACTAGAATTTTACATTTCTTTAAATTATCTATAGTTTGCTGCGTAATACCGGTTGTCCAAACTAGAAATGCATCTAGATTCCGAAGCAACTCATGATCAAAATTTTCTTCATTTCGACTGTCAAAGAAATGGAATTTAGCATTTGACTTAAAAGCCGCCGCTTCCGGATCAAAGGGTGGCTTCACCAAGTGGGTAATACCGATATTCCAGATTTTTTCCGAACAAGGATTCATTATAGCGCCCTAAGATTATGTAAGTGGATTAGGAACAACATCCTGAGTTCCGAGCCAGATACTTTTCGTCTGCAAATACTCATAGATTGCCTCAATACCATTCTCTCTACCAAATCCACTCTTCTTGTATCCGCCTACGGGTGACGCCACATTCACAGCACGATAGGTATTTATATATACAGTTCCGCTACGAATCTTACGTGACAGACGCATAGCGCGAGGAATATTACTGGTCCAGACCCCTGCAGCTAACCCATACGGTGTGTTATTGGCGAGCTCCAGGGCCTGATCTTCAGTGTCAAATTCGAATACAGTCAACACGGGCCCAAAGACCTCTTCACAGGCAACCCGGCTAGTCGGATCCACATCGGCAAAAATCGTCGGCTCGATAAAATGTCCACGCCCTAGATTGTCGCCCTGAGCAACTTTCCCCCCAGCAATACAAGTCGCGCCTGAAGCAATGGTTTCTTCAAGAAAACCCTTAATTCTTTCAAACTGCATAGTATTGGCGATGGGGCCAATACGAGTTTCCGCATCAAACGGATCACCCATTTTCAGGTTTTGTATCTTATCGCGTAGACAATTTAGAAACTGTTCTCTAATAGATGACTGCAAATAAACTCGCGAGCCGGCAACACAGGTTTGTCCATTCGACAAAAAGATTCCAGAAATTACCCCATGCACCGCATTTTCCAGTGTGGCATCCTCAAAAATAAGTTGTGGAGATTTACCACCTAACTCCATCGTTACCCTCTTAAAGCTTTCTGCCGCCTGGGTATTGATGATACGACCACCATTATCTGAACCGGTAAATGTAACCTTAGCCACGTCCGGATGAGTGACTAGGGCTTGACCACACTCAGTTGGAAATCCTGTAATCACATTAACCACGCCCGGTGGAAACCCTGCATCGCGAAACACTTCCATAAGTGCAAGAGTTGAAGTTGATGCGTGTTCCGAGGGTTTAACTATCACTGTGTTACCAGCAGCAAGTGCTGGTGCAATTTTCCAGACTGCAATCATAATCGGTGAATTCCATGGCGTTATTGCCGCAACTACACCCAATGGCTCATGAACAGTGTAATTCACTACTAATTCTGGATTGGAAGGAATCACCTGTCCTTGCACTTTGTCCGCAAGACCACCGTAATAGTCAAACCAATCAGCGATACCAGTCATTTGCGGTAAGCTTTCAGCAAATCTTTTACCGGTGTCCTTTGTTTCTAGCGTCGCGAGTCGCTCGGCACGCTGCCTTATCAATTGACCTGCCTTAATAAGTAATGCACCTCTCTGGGTAGCCGACAATGTAGGCCACTCTCCAGACTCAAAAGCTTGTTTAGCTGCATTGACAGCATAACTTACATCCTCCGCGTTACAGCGCGGAACGTGTGCCCAACACTCACCGTCAAAAGGGTTCTCGGCATCGAACCATTGGTCACTCGAAGAGTTTCTATACTCCCCATTGATGATTAATTGAAAGCGCTCATTCATCTGTCAATCTCCGACATATCGATATAATATGGACCTATGCAATATTTTACATACTCCAATAAGTGATTACCCTTCGTCAAATCGACGCATTTAGGGCAATTATGGTTACCGGCACGGTTACTAGCGCATCCAATATGTTGCGTATTTCCCAGCCTGCTGTTACGCGACTACTGCAGGACCTAGAAAGAACCATCGGTTATGATCTATTCATACGCACAAATCGTCAACTTATTCCTACCGAAGAGGGACGTATCCTCTATGAAGATGTAGAAACTGCATTTATAGGACTTGATCAAATTAATAATACTGCGAAGAACATAGCGCAATTTCACAGAGGTCATTTGCGTCTGGTAACAATTCCCAGTGTCGTTGCTACTTTCATTGGCGGAATTTTGGCGGAATTTAATCGGATATACCCGGAAATTTCTGTATCTCTTGAAGTGCAACCTACGCAACGTGTATTTGATTACATTACGTCGGGCCAATGTGATATCGGATTGTCCACGCTTCCTATTGAACACCCGGCGGTCGTGTCGCGACCTATTTTGCACGGTCAATCCGTATGCATTTTGCCCGATACTCATCGTCTCGCCCGCAAAAGAAAGATTCGACCGGCAGACCTTGCCAACGAAGAATTCATTTCTTATCGAACCGATTCAATTTTTCGTCATCGAGTAGATGATGCATTTAGCGCGGTCAACGTTCCGCGCAAAATTCGCTATGATGCACGCACCACCGAAGCTATATACAAAATGGTTGCAGCTGGACTCGGAGTGTCGGTAGTTGGGCCATCCTTTCCCGGTATGGTGCTGGAGCCTGGCATCATTGCAAGACCCTTCGAACCCGCTATTCATGGCGATCTGGCACTCTTGTATATGAAGCAAAAAAAACTAGCCAGACTACCTGAAGCATTTGCATCCACTACTGAACGATACATCGCAACGCAATTTGGAGCGAACCAAAAACGTTCACGAACCTAGCCGTTCCCGGAGTGCGTTTCTAAATGTTTTACGGCTGTCTGCACTGTGTATAGTGACATAGTCCCGCGGATAAACTTTACCAATTTCAACGTCCATACTGACAAACACCGGACCTTCGCCACCCAATACTTCAGGCAACTCTCGGCGAAAGGTATCGATGTCTGAAAAACTGTATGTACGTTTAAACCCGGCGGCAGCGGCTAGGCCAGCAAAGTCTACATTTTTGCCTGGCACTGGAAACTCACCATTGACCTCGTAAATGCCATTATTTGAAACGAAGTGCCAAAGATTTTTAGGTGATTGCTCAGCAGTGGTTACTAAACAGCCGAGGTTCATTAATAAACTGCCATCACCATCCAACACAAGCACTTGTTCATCTGGACAAGCAAGCGCCACACCGAGCGCATGAGACGATGCTTGCCCCATAGCGCCCGTACAAAGATAGTTTAGTGCATGGGGTCGTATTTGCATCCAGTCGAATGCAGACTGAAAAACCGGCACCACAATACCATCCGTATAATGCTCAGCAAGAGCCTCTAGAGCCTGATCTCGTTTCATAGTCATACCGGAGATCTCACAATTAGAAAAACATGAGGACGGGTTATTTTGTAGGCTTGATCGATCGATTCGAAAATACCTGCTGCATCCGAATCTTGCAGTAGCAGACTGTAAGAAATATTCATTGCTTGCAAAATTGGTTCCAAAATAAGGATACCATTATGTTTTGATTCAGATGGTAGTTTATCTACCTCCATGCCCTGAAGCCCAACTGCCATCACAATGGGCAATTGATAATCCATACCCATCGCTCGAATTGCATTAACCGAATCCAGAAAACCGGTATGCTGTATCAACAAAACGGCCCGATGATCGGCATAAGACATACCTGCACAGACAGATACTCCTTCATCCTCTTTACAAACCATTACCAACTTTAGTTCCTCATCACGAGAGATTGGCCATAACATATGATCACACGTGACAATGTCCGGAACCGCCACAATAGTTTTTACCCCAGCGCTCTTAAAGCCGTTAATAATCGATACACCCGCTAAGCTATCAGTATTACCCATTATTCCATCTCTCCAATACCTCAGCTGTCGTAATCATCTGTTGACGATCGCCAATAGTGAACCTAATGCAGTCTGAAAAATCCCCTGCCGTTAAGCGCCTAGCTATCACAGCATTCTGTTGCAAAAACTCCTGAGCACTCTCAACATCCTTCTCGCCGAATCGTACCAGTACAAAATTTGTCTGACTTGGTACTACTTGCAAACCAATTTCACTTATTCGATTAGAAAACTCCTCTCTAACCCTGAAATTCTCAGCGACCACAAAATCTTGATGGGTATCATCTTCAAGCGCCGCAAGACAAGCGGCTAAAGCCGGAGAAGATAAAGGAAAGGTAATGCCTATTCGCCTTACCACATCTACGATCTCATTAGGACCATATATCCAGCCTACTCGCATACCAGCCAAACCAAAAGCCTTCGAAAAAGTTCGCGTCATCACAACATTATCAGCTTCATCAACAAGCGACATGGGAAGTTCATAATCCCTAGCGACAACATATTCAGCATAGGCTGAGTCGAGGACCAGAAGCACGTGAGATGGTAAACCTGCATGTAAACGTCGCACTTCCTTCCCGCTCACATAGGTACCACTTGGATTATCTGGATTTGCCAGCATCACAATCTTAGTGCGCTCGTTGACACAGGCCAACATTTGATCTACGTCCGCAACAAAATTTTCATCGGCTGCGGCGACCGGCACTGCATCATTGGCAAAGGCATAGTTGGGTACCTTCTGATATCCATGTATCGGATAGACTAGTTCATCACCTGGACTGAGGTAGATCCTAGCCAGCCGAGCCAACAAATCATCTGAGCCAAATCCACAAACAATTTTATCTGCATCAAGACTAAATCTCCGCGCAATGGCAGTTGCTAGAATTTCCGATGCTCCTTCAGGATAGCGCTCAGCCGCACCTAGGCTCTCACGAGCTGCGACCAAGGCTTTATCACCAGGCCCATATACGCTTTCGTTAGACGCAATTTGAATAGCATTTGGATCGGGTGTTACATCGACCTTAAGCATGTGCGCCCGAATTTTCAACACCCCAGAGCGCGGCGCTGGAGCAGATCTAATAGCCATTTACTTTTCGACCTGTATTGCCTGCTCGCCGAATTTTTCGGTAATATGGCGCACTACAAACTCGGCTCTCTCATCGCCTTCGTATTGATCCGCAGCAAAATAAATCTCTGCAACCTCGCGCTGCAGACGTCGCATTAGAGCCCGATCATCTACTGGATCTTCGGGAACCCTGATGATCGTATCTCCGCCATAAGTATGAAATGGCCGATCCTCGCTACCCTGAGGTTGGTTCACGTCCTTACCTCGCTCCACATTACGTATATCTTTCTTAATTTTCGAACGTAATAACGTAATTCCTTCATCGGTAGTTCCAAGGTACTCGCGCTTATGAATATTTATTGGCCCCTGACTAGTCCATGCCTCCCAGTCGCCGGGATTGGAAATACGTTCCTCTTCTGTTCTATGGGCAGTTTGACCATAAAAATCAACTTTCTCCCAACCCACATTGCTTTTGTCACCTTGACGAAGAACTTCATCAGCATCGTTAAAATGCCGCCAACCAAACTTGCGACTGTTAGTATCATCCACCGGCACCACCCATTTAGTCAGGCTGGTTCGCCCAAAGACTTTGGGGTTGTCTAAACGTTGAAACATACCGCCGTTTTGAGCCATATTTGGTGTAATGTGATCATGAAAACGCATCATAACCAGATCACCCTGACGCCTTGCATGGCTATATGAAAAGCCCTCGGGTCTTTTAAAATACTCAACCACAGGTAGAGCAATAAAATGCTCCAAGCCCGGAAATTGGGGCCCGTTTACCCGTCCATGTAAAAAGACACTGTGAAACGGATCCATGGAATTCTCACTTTCCTGTAGCCAGTTACACGGAGAGTGGATCGAATACGGAATCATTTCATGGCCATCGATATCAAATGAATCCAGGAAAGGAAAATCTGGTTTCTTCTCTAACGGACCCATGTACGCAAAGACTAGACCACGATACTCGTGAATAGGATATGCACCCTGGCAGATACGATGTTTTATTGGGCTGTCTTCAGGTTCGCCAGGGGTATCTAAAATCGTACCATCTACATCAAATTGCCATCCGTGATAACAGCATCGAATACCGTTTTTCTCGATCTTACCAAACTCAAGAGAAGCACGTCTGTGTGCACAATGTCGATGTAATAACCCAATATGCCCACTTAAATCGCGAAAAATAACCAGATTCTCACCCAATATGCGAATTGGTACAGGCCTAGAACCCAGCTGTTCAGTCATCGCCACAGGATGCCAGAATCTACGCAAATATTCGCCGCATGGTGTGCCTGAGCCAACATGGGTCAAATCGATATCTTCTTCAAGTGGCTGGCTTATCCGATATCCACCAAAACGTTCATTAGTCCAACGTACTTCTTCGCTCATTTCAACTACCAATTTCGTGATAAACAGGAAACAACATTGAGCAAATTAAGTCAGCCTGACAACTCCGGCATGCTATCCGATTAAACAAGCTATACGGCTCAAAGTTCTTTAACTAGAAAACTATAATTTCTAGTGTAGCCATTTTCATATATAAAATAAAGAAGTTTAAATAGGGCTTCGTATGTGTAAATGTTATGTATTTACATTCTCAACTAACAGATCCGCGTTCCTGCTTTAGTCGGATAACGTAGTACATAAAAGAACAATACTTGGTTTTTTACTAATCTGTAACTCTAGACACAACGCATGCTCGAATACACAAATTTTATGATATGAACGCAATAACAGGTCGGATAATTATGAGCTGGATAGCCAACATCTGGCGTAATTAGGGATATCATCAACTCTACTTAATTGATCCGGATTCCCCATTCAAGAGGAGGTGTTCTATGCAGATAGCAGATTTAGACACTCAAGCAACATGTTTGGATCAAGAAATCATTATGCGTCCTTATCCGACACTACTGTCTATAGATTCAAACTAGCTGATTATCGCAACCACTGACAACAGAACCAAAAAGTACAGTGCCACCTGACGATAACGTTGTTCTGCAACACGTTTAAACAAGCGAGCCCCCACAAAGGCAGAGCCTGCGTAGACGCCACCGAGAAATAGTAGTGATAACCATTCAGTTTCTCCCTCAAAGCCCAAATATAGATACAATGGTATATAAATTATGGTCATAATAAACGACCACAAGATGATATTTGCCCGTGTAGTATCCGCTTTATCTGGTCCAGCTAAAAGAAAAACCACAACGGTTAAAACAAGGTAAGTTGCTCCGAAAATCACACCACTAAATAAGCCGATAGCTGTTAGCTTAATGACAGAGAGTGAATTTTTGTATCTATATCCACTTATTAGCAATAGCGTACAAAGAGCGGAAATAATACCTACAGACTTTCGCATCCAGCTAGGCTCTATATGATGCAAAAGGTACATGCCAAGCGGCATGGAAACCAAAGTAGACGCGATGAGCCAGGCGACTGTTCGCCAATGCGCTTTTTTTATGGTGCTAGGAAGTAGATGTACGTTAACCAACATATCGATTAGTACTATCTTAAATACCAAGTATACCGGATTAAATACGTGGGTTAGCAACAACAGTATTGTTGTCGGGCCACCAAATCCAGAAAACCCACGCAACCCGCCGCCTAAAAAACAAGCGGCGGCAAAAAGTGATAAGTGTTCTAGATTACTAAGGTCTAATGACAAATAATTTTGCCGTTATGCTTCATAAACAATACACGATCACGACGAGTAGAGATTAAATCAGACCTCATGTTTCATCACGACTTCAAATGATTCTAAAACTACCCGAATATCTTCCGACCATTCCCTACCCCAATCACTCAGTTGCAACTTGAAGTACTCCTCATGGCACTGTTTCCAGAATTCAAGACTGCCGTCCCCTTCCCCTTCGCGTGCGGCAAACTCAGCGTCTACATCCTTAAAGTCGCGTTCTTCAACTTTTATAAGTTCGACAATAACCGCTGGCGAAAGATCTTCCCAAAGAATCATCCAATAGTCACCTTGTTTACGACGGGTAACGTTGTTTATTTCAAAATCCATTACCATATGGGCCGTAGCACGTTTGACACGCTTAATAGCGAGCTCCGTAATATGATCACTGTAATCCTGATACTTGGGATTACCAAAAGTTAGACAGTGATAATCTGAACCTGTTAACCCATGTATTTCGCATGCTTTCTTCCAGAAAGCTTCTGTTTCTGCTGTCTTTTCGCCAATCATAGTCAGTCTCCAGTCATGAGGGATCGTTAAAATATAAGCGGGATTAAATATCCACAAAAGATAATTGTCCAGTTGTAATTAATTAACCAGCGATTTTATGAATTGATTTAACAACTTATCTAGGTATATCCTGAGTAAATCAAAAAAATTTAAAATTCCCGTGTCCCGTTCACTGAATCTAGGAGCAACTCATGTCATCTCTAAATGAACTATCACTCACTGAGTTAATAGCAAGAAGACTAACAGGAGAATTGGACATTCAACAGTTAGTGGAAGACTGTATTCAACGAATAAACCAGCGCGAACCCGAGGTGCAGGCATTTCAATATTTTAATGCTGATCAAGTTCGAAAATCATATCTTTCCCAAGATATGAACCTCGAGCATCAAGGTACTGATCTTCTCGGAATACCCTTTGGTGTCAAAGACATCATGGATACTTGGGATATGCCAACCGGCTGGGGAAGCCCGATCTATGCTGATCATCAACCAGCAAAAGACGCTGGAATTGTTGCTGCACTGCGTAGCTGTGGCGCACAAGTTATGGGCAAAACAGTGACTACTGAATTTGCCTATTTTTATCCTGGAAAAACCAGAAACCCCAAAAATACAAGTCATACGCCTGGAGGTTCGTCCCAGGGCTCTGCGGCAGCTGTTGCTGACTTTATGATTCCCTTTTCATTAGGCTCACAAACCGCTGCTTCGGTTATTCGACCCGCAGCATTTTGTGGTGTTGTTGGATACAAGGCGAGTCACGGAGAATTTGATCTGGGTGGCATATGTAGCCTCTCCCAAAGCATGGATTCTCTCGGCATGTTTGTTCGTGATGTACAAGACTTGCAGATAATTCGCTCCATGTTACTCGGTTGCCAAAGCCCTCAAAAAACTCATCAACCACAAAAAGTAGGCCTGGTTAAAACCCCCCATTGGCTTGATGCCAGCGAAGCGACTCAACAATTACTAACTCACACTGCAGAACAAATACGCAGTAGCGGAACTGATGTGGTTGAATTACAGATCGGTCCCCGGGATGGCTCACTTACTGAAGCACAAAAGACCATTATGGCGTACGAGGTTGCTCGTTCTCGTGCATTCGAATATCACAATTATATTTCTCAAGTAAGTCCGCAAATGTGTGCACTGGTAGAAGACGGAAGGCGTGTTTCCAGACAAAATTATGTGCAAGCACTCCACCTTGCGGAGAGGAACAGACAACAATTAACTGAAGTATTTTCGGATGTAGATTTTCTTTTAGCCCCTAGCGCAATAGACGAGGCACCGATGGGAATAGACAGCACTGGGGATCCCCTGTTCTCACGCATGTGGAATTTACTCGGTGGCCCAGCAGTGACCCTTCCAGTAGGAACCGGAGCTAAGGGCTTACCACTTGGTGTCCAGCTGATTGGCGCAAGGTTTGGGGATGACGAATTACTTAGAAATGCAGTTTGGTTGCAAAATCAACTACGTCTTAAATGAACATAGATGACTAATCTGAAATGCGTAGATGTTGTAGTGATTGGTGGTGGCATCGCCGGCTTAAGTTGTGCGGCTGAGATTTCTACCACAGCTTCGGTGGCTCTTATAGAAGCAGAATCTCAATGGGGTTATCACTCCACAGGTCGATCGGCGGCAGTAACAATACCCAGTAGCGGTGGAATGGTAATTAACCGTTTGATTAACGATAGCCTGAACTTTCTTTCCACACCACCACAAGCGTTGGAAGTAGATAGCTTTCTTGCGCCACGGGGACAACTATTGGTCGCAACTGCTGAGCAAGAACCTCAGATGCAAGACTATTTAGATCGTGTACAAGGGGTTACCGAATGCACAGTTGATGAAGCCATAAAGCAGGTACCGATACTGCGCCGTGAATCTATTCAGCATGCGGCAATAGAAACCGCTGTGCAAGACATCGATGTTGATTTGTTGCTGCAGAAACGTAGCAAAATATGTAACGAAAATGGCGCACAATTTTTTAGATCGTCTCGCATAAAAAATCTTGAACGAATCGGCGATATCTGGAAAATATGCACACAAGACGGCAACATTCAGACTCCTGTTATAGTCAATGCCGCTGGCGCCTGGGCTGATGAAATTGCACGAATAGCGGGGCTTCAGCCAATTGGACTTACGCCATATCGGCGCTCTGCCGCATTGATACAGATTCAGGAAAATTACAATCTTTCGCAGTGGCCGGTTTTTAGTTCTGTACTCGTTGATTGGTATGCTAAACCCGTTTCAGGCAAGCTAATGGTATCACCAGCAGAAGAGATCAAGGTAGAACCACACGATGCGTTTGTAGATGACCTAGTATTAGCTGAGGGCATTGACAGATATCAACAGATGGTAAACATTAATGTCACACGGGTCGAACACTCATGGGCAGGACTGCGAACATTTGCACCGGACCGGGTGCCAGTGGTTGGTTACGATCCACGGGTTAGCGGTTTTTTCTGGCTCGCAGGCCAAGGTGGATATGGTATCGAAACCTCACCGGCTCTATCAATAATAGCAGCCGCATTACTTACCGGCAAAGACCTTTCCCCTGAATATAAAAAATTGAGCTCCTTGATGAAACCCGACCGATTTATCAAATGAACAAGTAATAACATCAATTACTCTCTAGAAAACGCACTGAAATGCTCTAGTAACCGGGGTGTAATTTCGTCTCGACGTGTATCGAGCAGCATATGTCCACCGCTACTAAACTCTATCAATTCACTTAAGGATAATCCGGCGTGAATCTCTCGACCAAACCAGCATGGCATTAATTGGTCATCAACGGCGCATGCTACCAACGTATTGCACTTTATGCTGGAGAGCAGCGGCCGTGCATCAAAAGCCAGTATTGCTTCAAGACGTCGCTTGATTAATCCAGCATCCGGGCGCTGCGTGGTAGCTAGCTTCACTAGCTTAGCAAATCCCTCCTGATTGGCACGTCGATATTCGGGGGAGAACAGCAACGATGCATTTAAGCAAGCATAGTGCTCAGCAGATAATTCTTGGGCAGCATTGATACGTAAATTCTGAACCCCTTGCAGATGATCATCACCATGAGTCCAAGGTGATATTAAGACCATATTTGCAACAAGTTCAGGGCAGGTTGCCGCTAAGGAAAGACTTACACCACAACCCGTAGAATATCCCAACACCCCAACGGGCCCAATGTCGAGCACCTGAAGGAAGTCAGCCACCGCATCGGCTTGTGAATCGATAGAACCAGAACGAGGACCCATTACATTATCCGCAACCGCACGTGGATCATAGAGAATCACCTGATGATACTTCGACAATTGATCCAACAAAGTTTCGTAGCCCAATGGTGCCGTACTTTGAGGTAGAAGTAGCAGCAAGGGTGGGCCATCACCAAGGCTCTGGTAACGAAGCGTTTCGCCATTTTTTTTAATCGTACTTATCATACATTCTTACCTATACCACTGTAGATCTTACTCCGAAAACTAGACAAATAAATGCCTCAACCGTGAACTGTGACAGGTAACTCATCTATCTGATAATCCGCAAAATTTATAAACACGTACAAATTAATCGAAATGTTACGCGTGAGAAAACTAGTATCGGGCATAACAATCGCTCGTAATGATATCGAATAACGTTCGCAGTTTCTCCAACGACTGTCAACATGAAACTTTGCGACACCTAAAACATAGATATCAATACAGCTATAGACAGATATACCAATTGCGATCAATATTAAACAACTTATACAAGAGAAATGGAGAAAACCGTGACCGAGTTAAGAGTCAGTGCTTCACCTGATAAGCGCATGCACAATATCGATCACCATGAATAGTTCCATTGAGCAAATTCGAAATGGTGTAGTTAACCTCTTGGTTAATTGCGCTGGTGCTAGTCCTGAAGATCGTGTGTTACTGGTAGGAGAAAACGGGAAAGAGGCCTACTTCAGCGAAACCCTATGCGCCCTCGTGGCCAAAATTGCTGATCAAATGGACCTAACTACAGAAATAGTTACTGCCAAACCAGTGGCAGATGCCAGCCAGCTTCCTACCCATGTTAGCGAAAGAATGCAGTTGGCGGACATTACTATTTTCTTCTCAAGGCTAGGTGATCAGGTCCGCTTTACTGAGTCGCCTGGTGCGGGCAAAAAAATAATGACATACTCGTTAACAGAAGAATATTTTAAATCGCCTTTTGCTCAGATTGCGCATAAATCCATGCAAGCGATGCACGATATTCTTCGAGAGAATAGAATCATCCAGCCAGTATCAAATTACGGCGCCCTGTGGTACCTCTTTGCGAGGCAAAATAGGAAAGCAATTTTCCCCTGAAACGTCAGCCACCACGGACTTTAGCGTGGACATGTTTCCCATTATGATATTCCCACCCATGAACGTATACAGCCTAAAAGGCAAATTGATTCTGAGTAATTTCTTAACTTCATCATCAACCCGTTCTTACGACAATAGTGTTCTGTATATAGACACACCTGTAACCGCAATAATTGAAGACTCAAGAATGGAGGATTTCATAGGCGATGTGAAGCAGATTAAAAACATAAAGAATCAACTCGAGAACGCGGCACAAATGACGGGTGGAGATCCATTTAGGATCAACTCGTGGCATACTGGTATCAACCCCTTTTCATTTTACAGTGAGAATCCGCATACAAACATCGAACGCTGGGGAACCGCAGCATTTGGCTCGCCACGTTATACCCATTTCCATGCATCCGGCTATAATCCGGGTGATGTCGCCATCCAGCTATTTGACGCCAGTATACAGTTCGAAGACGTGCCCTATTGGGAATCAGGCCAGTTTACATTTCTTCGTCGCGAAGACATCCTAAGTTTGTTTCCTAGGGAAATACGTCAACAGCTCTTTCACACTAGTTTGGAGAATATTGGGCTTTGAATCGACATTTTGCATTTACATTAATAATTAACCACCTATGCATAGGCTATTAACGTTCTTAACGTAAAGAGCCTTTTTATTCGTTGTGTTTATACAACATAATTAACGACAACAAACGTCTCATATCATTCGCTCGTTATGTATCTAACTCAGTATGCGTCTTTACAATCAACAAGTTTACTAATACACCAAACCAGTTCATGACCAAAAGTTGGTCTATATAAAATCAAAGTTATAAGACGCATATCCAATAAATCAAGTTCATCCAGTCACGATAAGACTCATTTCATTAATCGGTGATAAATAGCTATACAGAACCTCATAGTGACATTTTTAACTAAGGAATTAAGACGGCTAAACTTTCAGAAGTTGGGATTAGTAATTGACTATTTATAATTGCCTAAACATACAGCACATCATTTTAATCCAATGTAGAACTCTGATGGTTTCACTGTTTTATAAATCTAATCACTGCTGTCCCGTTAAGGAAAAAGAAATGGCCTGGTTTTCGAGCGATTTGATAAAATAGGGTTTACGACAACTCATTGAATCAAATCAAAAAACCAGACCATGGCACATTGTA
>Ga0213861_10000282_pt1 | contig 43607 bp, 44 predicted proteins | sample PICome_4_FD_160110 | JGI IMG/M metagenome (GOLD analysis project Ga0213861, IMG submission 160110) | Coastal seawater microbial communities near Pivers Island, North Carolina, United States - PICO131 | ecosystem: Environmental > Aquatic > Marine > Coastal | place: USA: North Carolina... | reverse complement strand
AAGACTTTAATTTTTAATAATGGTATTAATACTTCTTTACATGTTTATGATACGTTTAGAAGAGCTGGTTATCCTGTAGCGCATTTGGATAATACCAATTCAAAAAAGGAACGTGCCATGATCCTAAAATGGTTCAAGAAAACACCAGATGCCATTTTAAGTTCGGTGAGTATTTTAACAACTGGTTTTGATGAACCTACTGTTGACAGTATTATTCTTAACAGGGCTACAAAGTCTTTAACACTTTATTACCAAATGATTGGTCGTGGATCTCGTATCTTAAAAGATAAGAGAACATTTTCGGTTATTGATTTAGGTAATAATTTCCACAGATTTGGACCTTGGGGCGATGGTTTAGATTGGCAGCGCATTTTTAAATCGCCAACATACTATCTAGATGCTATTTTAAGTGATGAAGATTTAGAAAGCAATTTTAGATATGAAATGCCAGATGCTTTACGTGCAGAGTTTTCAAAATCTGAAGATGTACATTTTGATATTCAAAAAACCTATGTTGATTCTATAAGAGCGGGAGAATCTTCAAAAGTAGTTTTAGAGCGTTCTATAGAGCAACATGCTAAGATTTGTATAGAAAACAGTGAAGATGTTTACGATGCATTAGGATTGGCAAAACAACTTGGTGACGATGTAGATTTTAGAATACAACGTTACAGTAAATGCATCAGTAAAAGTACATACAATTTTGTAGAGTGGCTTAAGGGCGATTATAAAAAGAAACTTAATTCTTATTTGCGCTCAAACTTTGATGACGTTTTTGAAAGTATTCATGGTTTTCCACCTGAAGATTAGGGTCTTTCTAATCAACTGTTATGCTTAAAAACGCTATTGAGCCAAGTTTAAATGGTTATTTCGTTGACATTGTGAAAAAATCAGCTAACTTCGTTCAACGCTGATTATAAAAACACTCAACCGTTTCATATCCAATTAATCTCTGTATTATTAAAATGAATGCTGATGTGGATGTAATCCAGACTTATCTAATCTCAGCTCGAATATATTACTATTATGAAATTAAACTTATTGTCTTGTGGTGCTCTGAGACCAGATAGAAGAGCGATAGCCAAATGTATTGTAGAGATTTCATCTAACATTAATGAATCCTTGTCTAATGAACTTACAGATATTCTTTTAGAAGGCGATGCTGTAGATATTGAAATTGAAGATAGAAACTCTGGTTCTGCTTTAAGAGCTTTGCGTAAATTAAATATTGACTATGAAATTATAGAATGAACCAACTTAGTATTCAGATTTGTTTCTATTATCTCAAAATCGTGCCTACTAAAAACTTTATCAACTTCATGAGTAAGAAAAAAACCTGTAAAACATGATGTTGTAACTCATTATGAAATAACTATATGGTTTGATTTTTTTTTTGAATTTCATAAACAAACCACCAAACGAACCTTCACTTTTGATCATAAACACAGAATTCTGGATTTGCGTAAGGGAATGAATGGCTCATTTGAGATCGCCTAGGTAGTAAAGCGAATAGTGAGATATTTATATTCATGAGTCCGATAATTTAAAATATAAACCAACGAATATAGCCTGACCCTTTTTCATGGAAACTTCCAAATAATAGCCTTTCTTTTTTAAGGCGTTTTTGGAACACAGATACTATTAATACTGTGAATATTATAGCATCATAAATATTAGATGTATCTTTACATCGTATTAATTCAAAAAAACCCAGTAGGAGTATTTAAACTATGGCAAAATCGCAAGTCACATTTAACAAAATTGAAAAAGAGAAAAAACGCTTAAAAAAGAGAGAAGAAAAGCAAAAAAAGAAAGATGCTCGTAGAGCTGAAGCTAAAGAAAACCCACAAGGAATTCAGTTTGCTTATGTAGATTTTAACGGTAATCTAACCGACACACCACCGGATCCAGCAATGCGCGAAAAAGTTGAAGCTGAAAGTATTGAACTTGGAATTCCGAAGAAAGAAGACAGAGAAGAGGAGGAGCCAGTAAACAAAGAAGGAAAAGTATCGTTCTTTGACCATTCTAAAGGTTTTGGTTTTATTATAGATAGCATAAATCAAGAAAAATATTTTGTTCATGTTAGCGGAACCCTTGAAGATATTGAGGAAAACGATAAAGTAACTTACGAATTGGAGCGTGGGCAAAAAGGCATGAACGCTGTTAGAGTAAAGAAAATATAATATTTATACTGGTATTCTAATCCAGTAATTTATAATACAAAAGGCTAATTATGAGTGTATCGCGTAAAACGGTTCTAATCATATTAGCCTTTTTTTCTATTTATATTATTTGGGGATCTACCTATTTATTGAATAAAATATCTGTTTCACAATTACCCCCATTTTTTCTGGCTTCTGTTAGATTCCTTATTGCTAGTATTATCATTTTTATTATAGCAAAATCATTAGGTATTAGCCTTTCCATCTCTAAAAAACAATTATTAAATACCACAATTGCGGGATTCCTGTTTTTAACCTTGGGTAACGGACTTGCTGTTTTGGCCTTAAAATATTTAGATAGTGGTTTTGCTGCTTTAGAAATTTCTGCCCAACCTTTAGTAATTCTTATAATGATGCGTGTATTTCAAGGTAAACGTATTAAACTCATGTCTTATATTGGTGTTATTTTGGGTTTTATAGGCATCTTTCTTTTGGTGAGTCAGAAAGAAATCATCAACAAAGAAGGCCAAATATTAGGAATGATTTTAATTTTTGTTTGTATGTTAAGCTGGGCCTATGCTAGTATTTTTGTAGGAAAAGCAGATTTGCCAAAAAATCCTTTTGTGAATACAGGTTACCAAATGCTTACGGGAGGTATTATGCTTGGTGTTATTAGTTTGGTATTAAATGAATCTTGGTCGTTACCAAGTACATGGCAGCTAGAAGTACAATGGTCTATGATAGGACTAATTGTCTTTGGAAGTATTATTGCCTTTACATCGTTTAACTATCTTTTAAAAGAGGTGTCTCCAGAAAAAGTAGCGACTTCAACTTATGTTAATCCAATCATTGCATTAATTTTAGGTTGGTGGGTTTTAAATGAGCATATCTCGCTTCAATCTATAATTGCGGCAGTGGTTTTACTTACAGGTGTTTATTTTATAAATACAAAACGTGTATTAAAACCAAGAGCTATTGGACGCTAAGCGCGCAATAAAATTTATGTTTATTAGTACTATTACATTTGCTAGTATGAACGCTATAGTTAAACAATTAATGCATTTAAGCGTGTTTTAAATTGTATTTTTTAGCTATATAAGCTCATTACTTTACACATTTGGAAACAACAAAAAGTTATTAGTATTAAGAGAGATTGGTTAGTGTTGCTTCTATGATATTATTTTTTATGTCTACCGGATATTTGCACATAGTTACTTTATTTTCAGTGCGTTATATGGCTCATCTAAAGTTCTTAGAAGTTATATTTATACTATTGTTAGGCGTTTTACTTTTTAGTGAAATTTATACTGTATTCAGTTTATTAAGTATTGCTTTGATTATATGCGGATTAATTTTAACGCCTTGTATAAAGGTAAAACCTAAACTCTACTTTTCAATTTACTTTTTACTTAAGATTGTTTTTATAATTTGTAATTTTACGCTGATTTAATGGAATATAGAATTTAATGAAATTTAAAAACCGTATTAATATAATAAGAAGAAATATCATGCGTAGCATTACCAAAAACATTGGTAGTTCCTACTCTGAACCTGAAAAGGGTGAAATTAAAATTTCAGATATAAAAAAAGTATTAATTATAAGACCAAATCACCGATTAGGAAATCAACTGCTATTAACACCTCTAGTACAAGAGGTTATACACATGTTTCCTAATTGTGAAATTGATTTATTTGTAAAAGGAGGTGTAGCGCATCCCGTTTTTGAAAACTATAAAGAAATCAATACCATTATAAAATTACCTAGAAAGCCTTTTGATAATGTATATAAGTATGCTAAAAGTTGGATTTCTGTAAAAAGAAAAACATACGATTTAGTTATAAATGCTGATAGAAACTCTTCTTCTGGTAAGTTGTTAACGCAATTAGCCAAGGCAAAAATTAAAGTTTTTGGAGAGGTTGATGAAACCATTAAAGAGCAATACGAAGATCATGAGCATATTTCCAAGTATCCTATTTATAATTTAAGACACTATTTATCTAAACTAGGCATTGAAAATGATACTAGTGAAATGCCTCTTTTAGATATTAAATTAAGTGAAGAAGAAATTTCTAAAGGAAAAGACATATTAAAAGACATTGTTAAAAATAACAAGAATACCATTTGCATATACACCAACGCTACTGGTAATAAATGCTATTCTGAAACATGGTGGGAAACGGTTTATTCGAGGTTACTAAAGGAATGCCCAGATTACAACATCATTGAAATGCTCCCTATTGAGAATATTTCTAAAATCAATTTTAAGGCTCCAAATTTCTATAGTCAAGATATCCGGGAAATGGGTGCAATTATTAACAACACTAATATTTTTATTTCTGCGGATAATGGTGTTATGCATTTAGCCAGTGCCTCTCTAATACCTATTGTTGGATTTTTCTCTAGAACTAAAAAAAACACTTATGGGCCTTATGGAAATGGTAGTGTAGCACTTGATACTAATGAAACTAATATTGAAGATTGGTTTACTGAAATCAATAGAATTTTAAAATAAGCGTTTAAAAAGTATTAATTTAGTTCTATTGATAGTTGATATAAGTTATATCAATTTTGTGTTTCTTTTACTTTTAATTATTACTAAAACAAAGATTAAGAGTTGACAATCATTTTGTATATTTTTCTTTTAAATGATTGCGTTTCATCTATTCATCGTGAAATTTTATAGTTCAAACGATTTTTTTGTTTAAAAGGGTGTGTAGTGAATTAGTTTTGAGAAGATTAAAAAACATCCCCAAATGAAAAATCTAATTACCCTACTATGTTTTGTTTGTTTATTCATCAGTTTTAACTTACTTCAAGCACAGGAAGCTAATGACATTCCTGAAAATTTCAAAAAAAGGAGTCCTATTTATGATTACTCTGAAAGTCAATTGAACAATATTGATACTATTCCAGATTTTAAATCTAAGTCACAAAAGTTAAAAATAACAGGTACCATCTATGAAAGTGATGGAACAACCCCAGCTAAAAATGTTATGCTATTTATTCATCATACAGATGAAAGCGGAAATTTCGAATTAAAAAGACAAAATAAAAAGCGCTATGTTCACCATAGAGGCTGGATAAAGACTGATGATGATGGTAAATACACCTTTTACACATTTGTTCCAGGTAAATATATTTTAGGTAACGAGTTAACTCAAATTTTACCTATTATCAAAGAGCCGAATAAGCCAGAGTATAAAATTGAGACTTTTCTTTTTGACGATGATCCGCTTTTAACAGGGAAATGTCGAACTAAAGTTGAAGAAACTAATCCTAATCGAATTCTTAAGCTTAATAAAAAAGAAGGTTTGTTTGAAGCTAAAAGAGATATTGTACTGGGTAAAGAGGAAACTTCTACATATTAGTTTTGTAATAGAATGTATTGCTATTGCTTTGATGACAATCAATCTACCAATTAGAGATTTCACAGTAAAGACGTGTTTAATAGTAGTTAATCACAGCAACTAAATTTATAATAAATTAAAAATATGTTAATTAATGTGCTGTATGTCAAAAAATGGCACCATCTTTGCATTTCAATAAGTATTATAAATTAAATTACATTACAATGAGTAAAGGAACAGTAAAATTTTTCAATGACGCTAAAGGATTTGGATTTATCACAGAAGAAGGCGTAGAAAAAGATCACTTTGTACACATTTCAGGATTAGTAGACGAAATTCGCGAAGGCGACCAAGTTGAATTTGATCTTCAAGAAGGAAACAAAGGATTAAATGCAGTGAACGTAAAAGTTATCTAATACATATACTTTAAAGTTTTACAGAAGCCCATCTATTTAGATGGGCTTTTTTTGTGACCTATACTGATTTATAAAGGAGCTTGTTTAGTTAGCGTTGTTTACCGAAGTAGTAACAGTATATTAAGATATCCAATATACTTAATAAATAAGTCAATTTCCACCACAATAAAAAACACTGTATTTAAGCTAACTAGTTCAGAATAAAGATGTAGTTTCGCGGCTTGTAAAAAAAAGAGTCTATGAAACGTATAAGTCAATATAAAAAGCTATTTGGTATAGAAAAAGAGATTGATCTTAAGATACTTAAAAAACGTTACCGTAATTTAGCAAAAGAATGGCATCCAGATAAGTTTCAAGAAGATGATGCTAAACTAGAAGAAGCTGAAGTAAATAGTCGTCAAATCATTGATGGGTATCATTTTTTGGTGAGTATTGCTCCTGAAACAATAGCAGCAAACTTAGACGTTTATACCGAAACAATAACAAATTCTGGAATAGCAGATTACGTGCACAAAGGTTTATTATTAGAAATTACTTTTTTAGATGGCACCACTTACGAGTATTTTGGAGTTACGAAGGCCATCTATATAAAGATGATTAATTCTAATAAATTGAATCGCTACGCTAAACGCGCTATTTACCCTAACTACATATACAGGAAATCTAAGCGTACGCTTCAAGAGGCTTAAGAGAGAGATGTTATCTTATTGCTCATCAGGGGTTTCTTTATCATCATCATACTTTTAAAGTGAATTAGCGCACTAATTTAGACGATTCTAGGATGACGTATAGTTATCTTTGCTTAAAAATTATGTTATGTCAAAATCATTTTCTGATTTAGGAATTAATGAACAGCTAAAACAAAGCTTAGCTGATTTACAAATTTCTGTTCCAACAGATATTCAAGAAAAAACAATTCCCGTTGTACTTAATCAAAAAGAAGATCTTGTTGCTTTAGCAAAAACCGGAACAGGTAAAACAGCCGCCTTTGGATTGCCTTTGTTACAGTTAATCAATACTGAAGACACTAACGTACAAGTTGTAATATTGGCGCCTACAAGAGAATTAGGGCATCAAATTCATGCCAATTTAATATCTTTTTCTTCATATAGCCCTGCAATTTCAATTGCTGCCGTATGCGGAGGGATTCCTATAAAACCTCAAATGGAACGTCTAAAAACTGCTACTCAAATTGTAGTGGCAACTCCAGGACGTTTAGTCGATTTAATAAAACGAGGCGCTATTAACATTAAAAACTTAAAGTATTTAGTGTTGGATGAAGCCGATGAAATGGTGAGTGCTTTAAAAGCCGACTTAGATCTTATTATCAAAGACATTTCAAAATCGAGAAGAACGTTATTGTTTACGGCTACCATGCCTGGTGCCATAAAGCAATTGGTTCAAAATTACATGTCAAAACATGTTATTCAGATAGAGGCAGATATGTCTACCGTTGGGCATCAGGGAATCGATCATCAATATGTGGTTGTTCAACCTATTGAAAAGCTAGAGGTCTTACTTCATTTCTTAAATTCAAAAGAAGGCGAACGAGGAATTATCTTTTGTAAAACCAAAGCGGCGGTTAATAAATTAGCAAAAAAATTAGCCATTAATAAATTCTCATCTGGAGCCATTCATGGTAGCTTATCTCAAGGTATTCGTGACCGTATTATGGGACAATTTAGAGAAGGCTATATCGATATTTTGGTGGCTACCGATTTAGCAGCTCGTGGTATTGATGTTAAAGAGATATCATATGTTGTTAATTATCATTTACCAGATACTTATGATGCCTATGTGCATAGAAGTGGGCGTACAGCAAGAGCAGGAGCAAATGGGCTTTCGCTAAGCATTATACAAAAGGAAGAGATTGAATATATTCCTGAATTTGAAAATGAATTAGGTATTACTTTTAATGAATTGAAAAAAGCAGATGCACAGAGCATCGATGAAAACAATGGCTTAATATGGGCTAAAAAAATATTTAAAATCAAACCAAATCGGGAGGTTTCAGAAGATTTTAAAGCTAAGATAAAAACTATATTTCATCATTTAACAAAAGAAGAACTCGTAGACAAAATATTAGCAAATTACTTAGCACAAACTGGCACGGCGCATGCAAAACCAGAGGATTCTAAAAAGCATAAAAAGAAATAGTCATTATGGCAAATAGTATTAAAAATCAACAGGATATTTTAACAAAATTAAATATTCATGCCTTGAATCCCATGCAAGAGGAAGCTGTTTCTGTAATTGAAACAACAACAAATACAGTTATATTATCTCCAACGGGAACAGGTAAAACATTGGCTTTTTCATTACCATTATTAAAAGTCTTAAACCCTGAATCTAAAGAGATTCAAGCATTAATACTAGTGCCGTCAAGGGAGTTAGCTATTCAAATAGAACAAGTCATTCGGTCTATGGGTTCTGGCTATAAAGTAAATGCGGTTTATGGCGGTAGACCTATGTCCAAAGACAAAATTGAAATTAAACATAACCCAGCTATTTTAATAGGAACTCCAGGTAGAATATTAGATCATTTTGATAGCGACAGGTTTTCTAAAACAAGTATAAAGACGCTCATATTAGATGAGTTTGACAAGTCTTTGGAAGATGGTTTTGAGGAAGAAATGAAAGGGATCATCACTCAATTGCCTAGTGTAAATAAGCGGATATTAACATCTGCCACTCAAGCAGTTAAGGTTCCTGGTTTTGTGAGATTAGACAAACCAACTATCATAAACTATTTAAAAGAAAAAAAGGGATCAAAATTAGCTATTAAAACAGTGGTTTCTCCAGACAAAAACAAATTAAAAACGTTGTTGCAATTGGTACAGCATATTGGCAATGAACCTGGAATTATTTTCTGTAATTTAAGAGATAGTATTAATGAAGTCAGTCGTTTTTTAAAGCGAAATAAAATTAGTCATGCTTGTTTTTCTGGTGGCATGGAGCAAAAAGATAGAGAACGTGCTTTAATTAAATTTAGAAACGGCACGTGCCAAGTATTAATTGCAACCGATTTGGCTGCTAGAGGTATCGATATTCCAGAAATGAACTATATTATTCATTATGAATTACCTCGACATGAAGAAGAATTTATTCATAGAAATGGCAGAACAGCTAGAGTCAATGCAAAAGGCACCGCTTATGTATTGAAATGGGAAAGCCAATTATTGCCAGAATTTATTCAAAATGTTAAAGGGATAAATATTTCTAAGAAAGCACACCATAAACCACAATTCTGGGAAACCTTATTTATTTCTGGCGGTCGAAAAGATAAGATTTCCAAAGGAGATATCGCAGGATTATTTTTTAAACAAGGCGGTATTAATAAAGATCAATTAGGAACTATTGAACTAAAGCCTGATTGTGCATTTGTTGCCATTCCGCTGACTATGGCTGAAGAATTAGTAGAAAAATTAAACAATACCAGATTGAAAAAGAAAAAAGTAAGGGTTACGATTTTATAATTTTATGAACAAAAATAATCTTAACCAAGACATAGAATCTTGCATTACCACAATCCAAAAATTATTAGATGATACCAATCAGCTATTCGAATTACCAGAATCGCAAAGAGTAGCACTTTTTAAGGTTGCAGGTGCATTATCTAGACCCAATCGTGACGAATTTCAGCGAAGAAGAAAAGATGCAAAAAAAGCAATAAAGCGTAAAATGATTGCTAAAGATAAGCACGCCAGAAAAACAACGGGAATTCGGTCTGCTCGTGAAGCCGAATTATTTGTTGCTCCAAAACTACTTGCTTCATCCGCAATTTCAGAAGATACACCAGAATTAGAATCACCAAGAAACTGCTACGTTTGTAAAACAGTATTTGCAAAATTGCATCATTTTTATGATACGATGTGTACAACATGTGGTGATTTAAATTACGTAAAACGTTTTCAAACTACAGATTTAAAAAATCAGGTGGCTGTCATTACAGGGTCTCGATTAAAAATAGGATATCATATTACATTAATGTTATTACGTTCTGGAGCTACAGTCGTTGCTACGACACGTTTTCCTGCAGATTCTGCGATTCGATTTTCTAAAGAAGATGATTATACCGAATGGTGTGATCGTTTGCATATTCACGGGCTTGATTTACGACACATACCAAGTGTGGAAATTTTCTGTAATTATATAGAGCAAAAATACGATCGATTAGATATTTTAATCAATAATGCAGCGCAAACTGTGCGAAGACCATCAGGATTTTATTTCCATTTAATGGAAAACGAGAAACTGCCTGTAAACCAGCTTCCAAAGTTGGCTCAAAACTTATTAAAAGACCATACTAACTGTTTACAAGAATTATCAGATTTAAGTATTGGCACTTCAAAAACGAGTAAAAATAATGTATTACCAGTGACTTGGCACGGGCCGGAACCGGGTATAGGGTTACGGAATTCAGCAGCACTTTCTCAAATTCCATATAGTTTTGATAATTCATTACAAACAGCCGAAGTTTTCCCTGAAGGGAAATTAGATGCCGATTTACAACAAGTAGATTTGCGTAAAACCAACAGTTGGCGTTTAAAATTAGGTGAAATTGAAACTACTGAAATGGTGGAAGTTCAATTAGTAAATGCCGTTGCACCTTTTGTTTTATGCAACCGCTTGTCTAATGTAATGATGAAAGAAAGCACAGGTAAGAAACATATTATTAATGTATCTGCCATGGAAGGGAAGTTTCATAGGTTTAAAAAAGTTGACAGACATCCACATACAAACATGGCCAAAGCAGCCTTAAATATGCTAACACACACGTCTGCAGCAACCTTTGCTAAATCAGGTATTTACATGAATGCAGTCGATACAGGTTGGGTTACCGATGAAGATCCTGCAGCATTATCTAAAAAGAAAGTAGAAATCCACGATTTTCAGCCACCATTAGACATTGTAGACGGCGCAGCAAGAGTCATGGATCCTTTAATTGATGGTATTAATACAGGTAAACATTGGTCTGGAAAATTTTTAAAAGATTATTTTCCTATTGATTGGTAGACATTATCTATTTTCTGGCACCATCTTTGTTTACTAATTAGTAATTATTAAAATTAAAATATATTACAATGAGTAAAGGAACAGTAAAATTTTTCAACGACGCAAAAGGATTCGGATTTATCACAGAAGAAGGTTTAGACAAAGATCATTTTGTACACATTTCAGGATTAACTGACGAAATTCGTGAAGGCGACCAAGTTGAATTCGATTTACAAGAAGGAAACAAAGGATTAAATGCGGTTAACGTAAAAGTTATCTAATATATTATATACTTCAAGTTTTTAAAGAAGCCCATCAATTTATTGATGGGCTTCTTTTGTTTTAATAATGTCCCGTCCTGAAATAGCGATACACTAAAACCTTAGGGTTAAAAAACATGGTGACTTTGATTAGGAACATCAATCATCTTATCCTATGTCAAAAGCACTAGAACAAAAAACACTTAAATTAGACGTTAAGATACGTACATCACCAAATTACATGGTGTTAGTTACAAATTGGAGGTAGAGGATTAGTTTTGCTTTTTGTTTTTAAATAATTTAAGAATACAAAATCAAAAAGACACCACACATAATACCTACTAACGGTACTAATTTTTTGCGTTTGTTTTGTTCTTTGAAAATCAATCCACCAATAACAACCGCTATAATAATCTGGCTACGTTTTATAGCAGAAAGTAACATAATTAAAGCTTCTGGATCTTGTAATGCTTTAAAGTAAAAATAATCAGCTAATATTAATAATATACCAACCAATGGTATTGACCAACGCCATTTAAACGCTTCTCTTTTTTTAGGATAAGGAAACCAAGTTATCGCTAAAATAACCAATAGAATAAGTATTGTATAAAAGCAAAACCAAAATTGGAGTGTTTGTGGATTTAAGGTTAAATTTTGAATTAAAAACTTATCATACAAACCACTAGATGCACCTAAAAAAGTAGCACCAATAATAGCATATACCCATTTATTTTTTTTAAAATGAATACCTTCTTTTTTTCCAATTCTGGAATATAATAACACCGAAAAAATAATTAAAAAAAACCCAATCCATTGCCAAAAGTTAGGCTTTTCTTGATAAATAGTAATAGCGCCAATAAACGTAAAAAAAGGACCTGCAGAGCGTATAGGCGTAACAATAGTAATAGGTAAATGTTTTAAAGCTTGATATGCTAATAACCAAGAGCCAGCCATCATAGCAGATTTTATAAAAATAAAACCATGAATGTTCCATGGTATATCAGTAATATAAAGTTGTATTTCAGACATATATTCTGGATACAATAAGGAGCCAATATAAAGAGGGAGAATTAATAAAAAGCCTGATGAAATGGTGCCTAAAAGCACAGGAAAAACTTCATTTCCTTGTACAGCGTGTTTTTTACATAAGCTGTGTAAGCCTAAAAATAAGGCTGATAAAAGTCCGAGATACATCCACATAATGCGCGCGAAGATACTTGATTTTTTAATGGATAATAAAACTAATAATGTGTGCTAAAAGTTTTATGAATTGTGCTTTAATTAAAATCTATTCGCATAAGTGAACACTGTTAATAATCAGAAGCTTAAAAACAACATTCTAAACTACCAACGGACCCATTTCCAAAGCCGTACCTCCTTCGCAAAGACGTATCTAATAGATGTTAATCCTTGATTTTAATGGGTTTCAACTTAATAACACCAAAAGCATTCAATAGTTTTATAATCATATAGGTCATATCAATCTCATACCATTTTACCCCAAAATTAGGGCTGCTAGCATGCTTATGATGATTATTATGATACCCTTCACCCATCATTAAGAAATCAAAACGGAACAGGTTTCTACTTGTGTTTTTCATCTTAAAATTCACATAACCATAAATATGACCAAACCAGTTAATAATCACACCATGAATAGGCGCCATTAAAAACGTTATTGGCAATAATAACCATTGCCACCAGGTCGTTGCAAAGATTGCAAAGAAGAGAATGTAAAGTGAAATCCAAAGTAATCTTGAAAAGCGAGAACCTGCAAATTTATCAAAGCCTTTCCATTGCGGCACGTTTTTAGTAAAACGCGGATCAATTTCAATGCGTTGTTTATTAATATCTTGATAAGTTGTTTTTGTTTTCCACATCATTGCAAACATATTAGCGTCATGAGATGGCGAATGTGGATCCTTTTCAGTATCTGTATAGGCATGGTGCATGCGGTGCATAATCCCATAACCATAAGCGCTTAAATAACTTGAGCCTTGAAAAACCCACGTCAATATAAAAGTAATACGCTCCATAGTTTTAGACATGGTGAATACCTGATGCGCTGCATAGCGATGCAGAAAGAAAGACTGAAAAAATAGGCCACCATACCACAGCACTAAAACGAAAATTATAATAGTCATAAATATTTTTTTGCAAAGGTAGGTGCAGGATATGTACCAAACAATGAACCCAAATCAATAAATTACGTATTACAAACGCTTTCTAATCCTGCTTAAAGCTTGTGCAGTGACACCAATATAAGAACTAATATATTTCAAAGGAATTACTTTTAAGAGCTCTGGACGCTCTTTAAACAATTTCATGTAGCGTTCCTCTGCTGTAAGATTCAATAAGTTTTGTTCGCGCTTAGATTTCAACAAAAAGAGACGTTCTGCGGTTAATCTGCCAATAAGATTTCCAATTTGGGTATTCTTATAAACATCTTGCAAATCATCATAAGTAATACTTAATAGGGTGGTTTCTGTTAGCGCCTGTAATTGATATGCTGACGGTTTCTGTGTTAAAAAGGAATCATAAGCACTAATAAATTGGTCTTTAAAACTAAAACCAAAAGTGATTTCTTTTTCCGGATTTTCTTTAGGAATAAATAAACGTACCACACCAGATTCAATAAAAGAAATATGGTTTTCTATGTCATTGATTTTTAAAAATATCGTTTTCTTCGGGATGATACGAGGCTGTAATTTCGACATAAAAAATTCCCAATCTGAGTTCGATATGGTTGCTATTTGATCTAAGTAAGCTTTTATCTGTTGCAAATCTTTTAACCCTTGTTATTGAGTTCACAAAGATAAGGATTCATATAACTTTATAAATTAATTATTCAAACGTTATTTACCCTTTTTAGATTTCTTTCTTTTAACAGACAATATTTCTTCTGGGAAAGGGAAGAGTATCGTTGAATTTTTTTCTGCTGCAATATTGGACAACGTTTGATATAGACGTAGTTTTATGGCCGATGGAGACTGATCTATCAGTTTTCCAGCCTCAAGTAACTTACCAGCAGCTTGCTCTTCTGCCAACGCCAAAATAATTTGAGCTCTACGCGAGCGTTCAGCTTCTGCTTGGTTTGCCATCATACGGCGCATGTTTTCGGGTAGCTGTATGTCTTTTATCTTTACATCGCTAATTTCAATACCCCAATCTTGGGTTTCTTTTTCAACAATATCTTTAATGTTTTTACCCATTTCTTCACGTTTGGATAGGATGGTGTCCAATTCCACTTTACCACAAACATCTCTAAGTGCTGCCTGTGCCAATTGGGTAATTGCAAACTTATATTCTTCAACTTCTAAAACTGCTTTTTCAGGATTAACAATCTTAAAAAACACAACGCCATCTATACTACAGGGCACGTTGTCTTCTGTCATCACTTCCTGTGAATCAATGTTGAATGTAATAACTCTAATGTCTACAATTTGGATGGTTTCGATAAAAGGAATAATCCAACGAAAGCCTGGTTGCAAGGTTTTTATGTATTTTCCAAATCTAAATTTAATGGCTCTTTTGTATTCAAAAACGATTCGAATACCAAGAACAAGGAATACCGTGATAATAATAGCAAGAATGCCAAACTGAGTCATGATACAATGTATTAAAGGTTACCTATCTGTACGTATATGGAAAGACAATGAACTTAATAAACACTATTATTTATTTGGTCTTTGCCTTATTAAAACTAAATCGCAAATTGCGCTTATTGAGTTCAATTAAACGATGACTATGGCTCATCCTAAAGTTACGATTTTTTTGGATAAAAACTACGTTTTGAATGCCAAATATTACTTATTATGAGCACCTTACAAAAATCATCTGAAAAAAGTGAAGCACATTCTAGATCTTCGAATATATATGTTTATGGCGTTAATTATCAAAATCTGATAAGTATATATTTAATAATTCTTCCATAAAAAAACGCCTTTTTACTAGAGTTTACTGCGTTTATCCTATAATTATTTACCATGGCTAATTACATAGCAGACAACGTTGTTTAGAGTCCTGAAGCTTCCTCTGAGACTATATGTTCTATGATGTTACCTTCTTCTAGTATAATGTCATATATATAACCATGGCCAAAATCTTTATTTAAAATTATAGTGCCTTTAAAAGTCACGATATCTCCAATCTTTACAGAATCTTGTGTGGTTACCGTTAAACTTTTTTCACCTTCAAACTCAGTTCCATCACTAATATGAATCCAATTTCTGTCCATAATACCATTATTTATTTTCGTTACTTTTCCTTTAACGATAATGCTATTTTTTGAAAATAATTCTTTCTTTGAAAATAATTCTTCTAAAGATGTTCCATTTTCTGGTTTTATAACGGTAATGGTTTCAACGACCGCAGTATCAGATTGTAAATTTGAATTCAATTGGTTAGTAGCCGGTGTTGTCTTTGTTTGTTCACTTTCCGTGGTTATATACCTCTTGTTATCCTTACAACAAAACAATATTGATGCGCTAAAAAGTAGGGTTAATAATTTAATTTGATTTTTCATTTTTATAATTTAAGTTTAAAGTAAATGTAGCTAGCTTTATATAATTTTTTTATGACAATTGTCATCAGTTAAAATTTTTTCAAATTTTGTAATTGATATTAAACCAGTAATAGCTGGAAAAAATACGGCAAATACAACTTCTAAAGGAACAGAGCCTTCATCAGAAAATAAATGTACCGTTTCTGGTGTATATTCAGAGGTTCCCAAAAAAATAGAAATCAATGAAATAACAATTGCTGCAAGAATAAAAAATTACGCTTTAGGTGCCACCGAGGTACTTATCAATGCTAAAACCGTAAGAGCTACTAATGCAAGGGTTCCTGTTAATCTAATATCATTAATTGACATGCCAAAACCGAAATAACCATTAAGACTTTCAGCAAATCCAACCAAATATAAGGCAATAGAAAAAGCGGTTCCAACATATAATGCAATACCAATAGAACCTCCAAAAGGGATGCCCATACTTCGTGATAATACATAATAAATACCACCAGCTCCAATTTTTTTATCAGATGCTACGGATGATATGCTTAAACCTTTAGTAACAGCAATAACGTGTGCAATAATTATGATAGTACCAAATAAGCCAGCGTTACCGACAACCCAAACTAAACGCATATACATTATTACACCTAAAATGGTTAATATTGATGGTGTAAAAACACCTTCGAATGTTCTGAATTTTTTTGTTTTGGTCATTGTTTTTGTTTTTTTTATGAATGTTCACGAAACAACAGGTGAATATAGCCAATCTTTTTAATGTATTTGCCATGACTATGCGCTGTTTCATTGTTAGAAGAACCTCCAAAAAGGAACCAACCCAAAAGTTAATCAACAACTAATATTTCTTAGTAATCTAAATATTTTTTCATTTTTATTATATTTTAATATTTCGCAATCTTAATGCATTGGCTATTACGGATACTGAACTAAAACTCATGGCTAATGCCGCGATCATTGGCGATAGTAATAATCCAAAAACCGGATATAAAACACCAGCGGCAATTGGAATGCCCACCACATTATAAACAAACGCAAAAAATAGATTTTGTTTTATATTCTTAACCACACCATGACTTAACTTTTTAGCCTTTACAATTCCTTGTAAATCGCCTTTAACCAATGTTATTGTTGCACTTTTAATGGCTACATCTATACCAGTTCCCATGGCGATACCAACATCGGATTGTGCTAATGCAGGTGCATCATTAATACCATCGCCTGCCATCGCAACAATTTTGCCTTGTTGTTGAAGTGTTTTTATTTCCTTGAGTTTATCTTCTGGAAGACATTCAGCTTTATAGTGTTTTAGATTTAATTGTTCTGCTACGGCTTTGGCTGTATTCTTATTATCTCCAGTTAACATAATGACCTCAACACCATTGTTTTGTAGTTCTTTAATAGCCTTTTCACTTGTTTTTTTAATAGCATCAAAAATAGTAACATAACCTACCGCTTCATTTTCTACTGTTATGTATGATACTGTTTTGCCTTGTTCTTGTTCAGCCTTTACTTCTTTTGCTAAACTTTCAGTGATGACAATAGAAAATTGTTCTAATAGTTTGGCATTGCCTAAAGCCACTTTTTTATCACCGACTGTACCAATAACGCCTTTACCTGTAATGGCTTCAAAATCGTTTACTTTAGTAATTGATACTTTTTTTGATTTACCATAGTTCACGATTGCTTCGGCTAAAGGATGCTCACTATATTGGTTCAAGGACGTTATGTAATGTACTAACGAAGTTTCTTCCACAGTACTAGTTGCATTTACTTTTTCGACTGATGGTTTTCCTTCTGTAATCGTTCCTGTTTTATCTACAATTAGTATATCCACGGTATTCATTTTTTCTAATGCTTCTGCATTTTTAATCAAAACACCAGATTGTGCACCTCTTCCAACACCAACCATTACTGACATTGGTGTCGCTAAACCTAACGCACAAGGACAAGCAATAATTAATACAGCGATTGCATTTATAAAGGCATAAACATAAGCTAGTTCTGGACCAAAATTCACCCAAACAGTGAACGTTATTAACGAAACTAATAATACTATAGGAACGAAGTATTTAGAAATTCTATCCGCCAATTTTTGAATAGGTGCTTTTGAACGACTTGCTGTATTTACCATCTGAATGATTTGAGAAAGTAAAGTTTCTGAACCTACTTTTTCAGCTTTCATTATAAATGACTTGGTACCGTTAATTGTTCCTGAACTGACTTTATCACCAATATTTTTATCTACAGGAATTGGCTCACCAGTAATCATGGACTCATCAACACTACTATACCCCTCTGTAATACTGCCATCAACGGGTATTTTCTCTCCAGGTTTTACACGTAATAAATCGCCTTGTTCAATTTTATCAATAGCAATTATTCTATCGACACCATCTGCAACCAAGGTCGCTGTTGAAGGCACTAATTTTAATAATTCTTTTATTGCGCCACTGGTTTGACTATGCGCCCTAGCTTCTAATAACTGGCCTAATAACACTAATGTAAGAATGACAGTAGCAGCCTCAAAATAAACAAATGCGTTACCATCAGATGTTTTAAAATCTTGCGGAAATACCTCCGGGAATAACATGGCGAAAACACTAAATAGCCACGCTATACCAGAACCAATTCCAATAAGCGTAAACATGTTTAGATTCATTGTTTTAATAGAAGTCCAAGCACGTTTAAAAAACATCGAAGTGGCATAAAAAACCACGGGAAAAGACAATACAAATTGAATCCAATTCCATTGCTTTTGATCTAAAATAGCATACAACGGATTGTTATCTAACATTTCGGACATTGCTATTAGAAATATCGGCACCGTAAAGGCGACTGCAATCCCAAACTTTTTTAATAGCTTTTTATAAGTTTTATCTTCTTCTGAAACATCTGCTTCCAATAGAACTAAATCCATGCCGCAAATGGGACACGACCCTGGTTCATCCTTCACGATTTCTGGATGCATTGGACAAGTGAATTGTGTACTTATAGCGGTAATGCTTATTTCTTCAACCAGATCCATTCCGCATACAGGACAATCGCCTGACTTGTCATAGATTTTATAGCCCTCGCAATGCATTGGACAATAAAACACCCCTGTACCTTTCCCTATTGGTTGTTCTTTTTTTTCTGCTTTAGAATGTTGATAATCCTCTACTGAATTATGAATGCTATATCTATCACCATCATTTTTTAAGGCTTCTTGAAAACTTTCTAATGGAATATGTGAATCCATTTCAATTGTAGCTTCTGCCTTTTCTAAATCAACCTTAGCTTTTGAAACACCTTTCACTTTTGAAAGCGTTTCTTCAACATGACTGCGACAACCGTTACAAGTCATTCCGTGTATATGATAAGTATGTGTCATTATTGCTGAGTTAGATAATTAATAATCGTGGTTTGCACATAATAGGTCTTTACCGATTCTATTTGATTCATTTGAAACTTCAATTGCATTTCCTGAATATCTAATGCATCATATAACAGTTTCCACTAAAGTATCTCCATAAAAATAAATGTTAACTGTAAAAGACATTTTTTCATGGAATACTTCCTTCATATCTACGTCTAAAGTTATAAGTTTTAGGCATCTTTTTTATAATATCTTGTTAATTTAAATATTTGAGACACTAATTTATTAGCAAGATTTCAGGTATAGTGAGTTAAATAGAGTAGGAGTACGTCTAAAATTTTATTCTTAAATATGTTTACATCATCTAAGAATATTAAGATAATTTTATTTTTTTAATTTAATGTGAAATTCTAAAATTGTGCCTACTTTATTTGAATGTATGGCGCTGCTCTTCTGTAGAGGATGCTTTTAGTAATTGGTTAAATATTTTTATAGAATCAAAATTCCGGGTAATTTCTCCAGATACAGCAATTCCAGAAACACCAGTCTCCAATACATCTGTAACATCTTTTATGGTCATGCCTCCCGCACCAATAATTGGCGTTTCGGTTTTTAAATTTTCTATAGTTGCAGTATAACCGTTTAGACCTAAAGGTGGACTTAAATTATCTTTGGTTATTTCAACTCTAAATGGCCCTAAAGTTATATAATCAACTTCTTTTTCAAGTAACATTTCACAGTCTTGTAATGTATTTGCTGTTCCTCCAATCATTTGCCAAGTGTATAAATGCTTTCTCGCTATAGTAGGGCAGACGTCTGTTTTTTCTAAATGCACACCATCAGCTTTAATGGCTTTTGCTATTTTATAATGATCATTAATAATTAACCGGGTTTGAAAATGAGATGTAATTTCTCTAGCTGCTGTGGCTAACTTTAAAAATTTTTTTTCTGAAATATTTTTTACACGTAATTGTACTAATTCTATGCCAGATGTACATGCTTTTCGGATATTTTCTAGATGCTCTTTTGGAGAATTTCCTTGAGATATATAATGCAGTTTAGGTATAATCATGTCTTATTCTTATTAGATATACACTTTGAATTTTTAAAGGCGTTTACTACGTTTTTTCTAATAAAAGATTACGTGTCAAAGTTGATGTGAATTTCATATTTAAAAATCTCTGTATATGTGTATTACGCTTGAAGCAAAAATACAAATGTTTGATGACCCAAGTACAACTATTTCTTATGAAATATAAGGACTGTGGAATATTTTATATGGTAGAATATTATAGTTTCACATCAAAATGGAAATAATCAATCCACAATTAGCTTGCACAGTATTACTCGATATAAGTCTAAAGACTATTATATTTACAACTATTCCTTTTAGAGTTTAGCTAAATATAATTCTGCATTTTCTAAGTGTTTTTGTCTTTTTTCTTGGGGCATTTTATCAAACATAGCAACCAGCATTCCTAATCTGGGGTTTTGTTTAAAGAAACTACGATGTGTATCCATAAACCGCCAAAAAAGACCATCCCAAATGACTTGCCATTCACCTTTTTTATAATTACTCATTTTCATTAAGTAGTTACTACCACTTATATAGGGTTTTGTGGCCATCAATCCGCCATCTGCAAATTGACTCATTCCATACACATTTGGCACCATTACCCAATCGTAGCTGTCTATAAAGAGTTCCATGAACCATCGGTAGACTTCATCGGGATTAAATTCGCAAAGCAACATAAAATTACCTAGCACCATGAGACGCTCTATATGATGACAGTAACCCGTTTCTAATGTTTTTTTTATGGTTTGATCTATTGGGTATATTCCTGTGGTTCCATCATAAAATGATTTAGGAATCTTTTTAGTGAATCCCCAAAAATTACGAGTTCGTTCATCACTTCCTCTGCTCTCATATATTCCCCGAATAAATTCTCTCCAACCAATAATTTGACGCACAAAACCTTCTAACGAATTGATGGGAATATTATTTGTTTTCGCGAAAGCGATACTTTGTTCAATCACATAGGCTGGTGTAATTAACCCTATATTGAGCATGGGTGTTAATACGCTGTGATTTAAAATAGAATTTTCTGCTACAATAGCATCTTCATACGTACCAAATTCTAAAAAACGTTGTTCTAAAAACTGCTGAAACCAAAGTTTGCTAGTCTTAAAATTTGTAGGATATAACCCATTGGTAGTGAGTTGTCCAATGTTTGTTGAGAAGTTTTTGTCAACATATTCAAGAGCTTCTTTATAATAGGAATCTACGTCTGGAAACTGTATGGCAGGAGGTGTTTTTTTTGCTGGATATTTTTTTCTGTTCTCTGCATCAAAAGTCCATTTGCCACCAGTAGGTTTACCGTCGGGATCTATTAAAATATGTCTGTTGTTTCTTTGCGCCGTATAGAAGCTCGTTTGATGGTATTTCTTTTTATCACTTCGGAAAAAAGGTTGCAAATCTTCCTTAGTGTTTAAAAATAATTGTGAGTCGTAAACATTTTTTTCAATACTATTGTCCAAACAGCCTTTCGCTATTCGTTTTTGAAGCCAATTATCAACAGGGTCTATATAGCTAATATTGGTTATTCCAATAGATTTCAAATAGGGAATCAATTCTCGAATATCTGATATATCCTTAGAAGATTCAATATAGTCAACTTCAATATTTTTTGAAATTAAAAAAGCTTCATAATGTTTCATCGTTGCTCTGTGAAACGCTATTTTTTGTTTATGAAAATTGTAGTGTTTAAAAAACAGCAATTCTTCAACAAGAAATACAGGGAAACTATTCTCTAACAGTTGCGAGTATTCAAATAGTTGATTCGGAAAAATAAGATTTATTGTTTTCATTTATGTTTTGTTTCTTCTGCAGCGTTCACTACAATATTTTACTTCTTCCCAATTCTTCTCCCATTTTTTACGCCACGTAAAAGGTCTTTCACAGACTACACATATCTTTTGCGGTAAATATTCTTTTTTCATATTCTTTTGTTGACGTGTGTTGCCAAAATACGCTGCTTTTCAGCATTGACGGCCGGATGTTTCTTATGGCCCCAAATTTTATCTCTTGCCTTTTTTGCACTTTCTTTGAGATCTACGATAGGTAAGGGATAATCTAAACCGATAGATACCCCACAAAAAGCTTGTTCCATTGCGCTCATTGTCCATGGTTCGTGAATATAGGCGGTGGGTACATTTGTCAATTCAGGAACCCACTTTTTAATGAATGACCCTGCAGGGTCATGTTCTTGAGAGTTTTTTACAGGATTATAAAGTCGTACCGTGTTAACACCTGTAGTTCCTGCTTGCATTTGAAATTGCGGATAGTGAATACCTGGTTCATAATCTAAAAACTGACGCGCTAAATGATACACGCCATCTCTCCAATCTTGATCTAGATTAAGTGTTAAAAAAGAAACGACCATGGCACGCATTCTAAAATTAATCCATCCTGTTTGCTCAACAGCACGCATACAAGCATCTACGAGTGGATAGCCAGTTTGTCCGGTCTTCCAAGCTCTAATGAATGTCTCATTTTTTATATGCTCTAATAATTCGTAACCATTGTTTACGCAATGAGTTTCATAGGTGCATTCTACTTCAAATTTCTGAATAAAATGACAATGCCAATGTAAACGTGTTAGCATTCCAGAAAAGGCACTGTTATTAGCAGTTCCATTGGGATGCGTACCTACAAATTGAAATACTTGCTTGATACTGATATTACCCCAAGCGAGATAAGGTGATAAACGACTGCATGCTGTTCTACTTTCAGTTGGTTTAGAAATATGTCTATGATAATTAAACCCTCTTTTTTGAGCGAAAGATTTCAAATAACGCCATGCATTTTCTTCTCCTGGAGGTTGGTATTGTTTTGGGTAGTCTTCTAGCTTAGTAACTAATTCTGAAGGTACTACATACGAATGCTCAAGTGCATTAAGTGTTGTTATTGAATAATCATTTTTAATAATAGCAGCGTGCATGGCTGCGTGCCATCGTTGGTTCCAAGTATCTCTATTTTTTAGACCTCTTATAATGCCATCTCGCTGAGATTCAATCCATGTGATACTGTTTTTAATACAATATTGTTTGATTTGTTTGTCTCGTTTCCAAGTGGTTTTAGTACCACTCTCTTGGTAACTAAAAAGTTGTCGTACGTTATAGGTTTTAGTCAGGAAAGTAAAGACATCGGTTGCTTCTCCGTAAAAGACATCGATAGTACGATTGTAGTTTTTTAAGCGTTTATCAAGTGATTTTATAGCGTGATAAACAAACTGCAAATGCCTTAGACTGGTATCTGGATATTGAATGATACTTGGTTCAAAAAGATAGATAATAAGATATGGAACTCCTTCTTGCTCTGCTTTATGCAGAGGTTCGTGATCTTGTAATCGAAGGTCACGCTTTAGCCAAACGATATTTATGGCTTCCCGATTCAAAATATAATTTCCTTTTTACATTTTTTCCAAAAAGCAAAGAAAGAAGGGTAGTAGCCTTTTACAGTGAACATCCAATCTCTTTCATCTTTAATACCTGTATAATGTTTGTTTAAAGGATGCTCTTTGTAATAGATCTCTTCTAAATGATATAAACTTTTAAGTTCGCTGAACTCACCAACATATATTTGGATATTCTCTATATTATCTGAAAGGCCAACTATAAAATCAATAGTCTTTTGAGACACGGGATATTGTTTAAAATGTGACGGTTCAAGTAAAAGAATGCGATTTGCAGAAAGTTCCTTTTTCCAAAGTGGATCTAAGTTGTAGAAATTATAAATAATCGTTGGAAGTTCTTCATTTATTACTATGGATTTTAGCTCTGGGAGCGGTGTTATTAATTCTAATATTTCTGAAGGAAGTAGTACTTCTGGTATGGGTAAACTTTCAAAAGCATCATAGGATACGTCCAAAAACGTATTTGTCTGCTTGCTATAACAGAAGTTATTGATGTTGTCTTGATTGGCATAATATTTCTTATTACTATTTGCCCCGGCAACCCATTGCCAGCTGAGTGCATTGCTAGCCCAATCGGCATCGAGTAAATAATAGTACATCCATTGTGCGGGATGTTTCCAATGGTTTTGGGCTATATTACACGCCATAGATGCAATGTACATGCGTATATGATTATGAAGGTAACCTGTTTTATAAAATTCATTAATAGCCTTGTCTATAACGTCTATTCCTGTTTTTGCCGTATTAATAGATGAGGATAACCCATTCGTTGCAACAGGTTCTTGTGTACGTTTTAAATCTTGATTAATGGCGTCGCCTTTAACTATCCAAATCTGCTGCCAATAATCTCGCCACGCCAGTTCTTGAATAAATTTTAATATAGGGCTCGGATGAAAACCGCGTTTTAGTAATGCTTGATACACAAATTTTGTAGAAATAACACCACGAGAAATATAAGGCGATAAATAGCTTACTTCGCCATCAAGGTAATTTCTGGAAGGTCCATAAGCAACAGGATCTATTGTTGCTATTCTATGAAGTATAGTATCATATTCTGTTGAAAAATGGACTTTTTTATGTGTATCATCCAACATTAACGCTTACTAATTTTATTACCAGAAATCGCACGTTGTCTAGAGCACTTAAAGCGTGTAATGTCGGTACTTCGTTTTTTTAAATGTTTTGTGCTCACGCCACTATTTACTCGTTTTCTCCAACGTTTAAAACTGGACTCCTTTAGATTGCCACGCATTAACTTAATAACGTCTTTTTCTTTTAATCCAAACTGAAATACGATAGCTTCAAAAGGTGTGCGGTCTTCCCAAGCCATTTCTATGATGCGATCTAATTGTCGTTCTGTAAATCCTTTTTCTTGTATAATATCTAAACTACTTTTTCCCATATTTGATCGGCGTTTAAACGGAAGCTTCCTAGTGAATTAAAATTGCATTGATTTGGTGCGATAATAGATAAAAAGGTCTCATCATTAGCTCTCTTATATAAATGATAAGTGTCGCCTATAATGGGTTCAAAAGAAAACTTCGCACTATATATGAGGTTGTTATATTCAAACTCTTGCATTAATTTCTCATACTGGACTTTTATCTCATTATATCGTGTTTGTACTTTGTGGTTCAGTTTATTAATACTTCTATTTTTCCAAGCAGTAGTATCTGTACTAGTAATTACTGGAGCTCCCACATTGGTTGCATATGGCTTTAAAGAAGCATCGTATTTTTGAGTCTCTATATTGTAAACAACATTATCAGGTTTTTTTTCACCTCCCATCTGTTACTTTAGCTTTTCTAATTTCTTCATAATTTCATCAGCCTCATAAGCCTTTTGGTCACTTAGTTTTCTGTTACTGGTAGAAAGACTGTATGCTTCTTTAGTCAACTTTTGATATTGCTCGTATAACTTATCTTTTTCTGATTTCTTTTTAAATAGCCCAAACATAATTATAGGTTTTAATTGAAATTCCATAATTGGAACCACTTGACAAATATACAAAATGTTTAAATTTTTACAGTTAATGTTAAACAAAAAAATGAATTTATTTAAATGTTTGGACATAAATAATCCAAAAATCTTCTGTGATGACAATAAAATCAAAAAAAAAGGTCACTCTGTGAAGAGCAACCTTTTTAAAGATATAAAAATTTTTTTATTTCAAACTTTCTAATAATTTTTCGGCTACTAACTCAGAAGATGCTGGATTTTGACCTGTAATTAAATTCCCGTCTTTTATGGCATAAGCTGCCCAATCTTCTTTTTTAGAATAGATGCCACCGTTTTCGTTCAACATATCTTCTACTAAAAAAGGCACTACATCAGTTAATCCTACTGCTTCTTCTTCAGTATTTGTAAATCCTGTTACTTTTTTACCTTTTACGAGCGGTGAGCCATCCGTATTTTTCACACCTTTTAATGCTGCTGGAGCGTGACATACAAATGCTACTGGTTTGTCTTGGCTATTAAACTTTTCGATTAATGCGATAGACGTTTTATCGTTTGCTAAATCCCATAACGGACCATGACCACCTGGATAAAAAACAGCATCAAAATCATCTGGATTTATATCTGCTAACACTTTGGTATTTGCAATATGTGCTCTCGCTTCAGCATCGGAATTAAAACGATCAGTATCTTCTGTTGATGCATCTGGTGAATCACTACTTGGATCTATTGGTGCTGCACCGCCTTTTGGAGTAGCAATCGTAATGTTTGCTCCTTTATCTAAAAGCGTGTAATATGGGTTTGCAAATTCTTCAACCCAAAATCCTGTCTTTTTTCCTGTATCTCCTAATTTATCGTGAGATGTTAATACGAATAATATATTCATTGTCAGTTCTTTTTTTAATTCTGTTCGTACTTCTGAATCGATTTCAGAAGGTGTTTCATTTTTTGTCTTTTTACAACTTGATGCTGTAATTACTGTTAGCACGACGGCTAAGATTTTTACTATTTTCATACTTAAAATTAATAAGCCATTTTTACAATGGTTTCTACCTTATCTGGTGATAGGGATTGGTGCTCACCTAATGCTTTCCAACCACGATTTGTAAAGCGTTGCGCTATAGTTTCGGCTGTGCCTTCGTAGTCTTTCGTATAATCTGATAGTTTTGTATCGATGCCCAAGTCATGAAAAAAGGCTTCGGTTTTATTGATGGCAGCATAGGCTTTATGTTCTGTACTTCCTTCAGTAATATTCCAAACACGCTCTGCATATTGTGCCAATTTTTCTTTTTTAGTTTCGAAATTAAACTTGTAATGGCTTGGTGCGATAACTGCTAAAGTACGAGCATGATCTATACCAAACAACGCGGTTAACTCATGACCAATAGCATGGACTGCCCAATCTGTAGGCACACCTTTTTGGATTAATCCGTTTAAGGCCATAGTGCAACTCCACATAAAGTTAGACGCCGCTTTATAGTCTGTTGGATCTTTTAATACTTTTGGTGCGACTTCAATTATGGTTTGTAAAATGCTTTCCGCAAAACGATCTTGTAATAACGCTCCAATTGGATAGGTCATGTATTGCTCTAAAACGTGTGTAAAAGCATCCGTTAATCCATTTGCTAACTGACGTTGTGGAATTGAAGTGATGACTTGAGGATCTAGTATTGAGAACTCAGGAAATAAACCAGGTCCTCCCATAGCTAGTTTTTCTTTAGTTTCTGCTCTTGTTATTACCGAACCCGAGTTCATTTCAGAACCTGTAGCCGGCAAAGTTAGTACAGTACCGAAAGGCATTCCTTTTTCTGTTCTGATATTTTTGGACAAGATATCCCAAGGTGTATCGCCGTCAAACAAGGCTGCAGCAGATAAAAACTTAGTACCATCAATGACAGATCCACCACCAACAGCTAACAGGTAGGTAATGTTTTCGTCTTTAATCACTTTTAAGGCTTCTATTAAAACAGCATACTCTGGATTTGCAGGAATACCCCCAAATTCAATCATATTAACCTTAGCTAAAGCCGTTTTCACTTGGTCGTAGATGCCGTTTTTCTTGATACTTCCGCCACCATATAACAGTAGAACTTTAGCATCTTTAGGAATTTCGTTTTCTAATTTTTCTATCGTATTCTTTCCGAAAATTATTTTGGTCGGATTTTTAAATTCAAAATTATTCATCTTCTTTTCGCTTTTATTTGTTAATCTTTCTTAAGTAAGATATAATTTATTCTATAACCGTTACTAAGTCTGTCATTGGTTTTCTCACTTTAACGAGGTCTACTAACCAATCTTCTTTTTGCGCTCTGTAACCTATTGGTAACATTACAGTGCTTCGTAATCCTTTTTCGCGCAGTCCTAAAATAGCGTCTACTTTGTCTCCACTAAAACCCTCCATTGGAGTACAGTCTACTTTTTCGTAAGCTGCAGCGACCATGGCCATTCCTAAAGCGATGTAAGCTTGTTTCGCCGCATGATTAAAGTTTTCTTCAGCCTCTTTTTGTGGGTAAGCACTTAGTAACATTTGTCGGTAATTTTCCCAGCCTTCGTTTTTAAATCCACGAATTTCATTGGTTAAATCGAACATATAATTGATACGATCAACCGTATAATTATCCCAAGCTGCAAAAACGAGTAGGTGAGAGCAGTCTGTTACTACAGACTGGTTCCAAGCCTCAGGTCGAATTTTTTCTTTCAGCTCTTGATTTTTAATGACAATAATCTCAAAAGGTTGTAATCCACTGGATGTTGGTGCTAAGCGAGCTGCTTCTAAGATACGTTCTATTTTATCTTCAGCTACCGTTTCGCCATTCATTGCTTTTGCAGCATATCTCCAGTTTAATTGATCTAATAATTCCATAAGTATAATTGTATTTTTAGTTATTGTTTCCTAATCTATTGATGTGATCTGAAGTTATAAAAACTTCAGAATGATTTTTAGTGTTTGCTAAATATATCATGGCTCGCGCAATAATTTCGGCATTTACAATTTTGTATGCCTTAAATTTACCTATAAATAAGGGCTGAATGACCTTAAATATTTTCAATCCTATTTTTTCTAATGTTCTTTTTTCGTTGCGATTTCCACCAATTAAAGAGGGCCTTAAAATGTGCGTATTTTTAAGGTTCTGCTGTAACACTTCGTGTTCCATTTCGCCTTTCGTTTTGTTATAAAATACCGTACTATTTTTATTTGCTCCCATTGCTGAAATGACTAAAAAGGTAAGTATGTTATTTGCTTTTGAAAGTTTGGCCGCTGCAACAGCAATACCATAATCTATATTTCTATAAAGTGTTTTATCTGGTGTTTTCTTGGCAGTAGTTCCAATGCAACAATACACGTCGTCTGCGGTGAACTCCGATTTAAATTGTTCTAATTTTAGCAGGTCACCAATAACCTGTTCGACTTTATTTGGTAAGCCTTCTATTTTTGAACGTGAAAACAATTTGATCTTTTCATAGCGCTCGTCTTCAATTAATTTTTGAAGTAAAATACTACCAGTTAAACCTGAGGCCCCTAATATAATGGCTGTTTTTTTCATGTTATTTCTTTACTGCAATACTATCCCAAGCCGATTGATAAGCCTCTTCGATATATTTTTCATTTAATTGAAATGCCCCTCGCTGTTGTGACATCATTAAGAAGGACAATGGATTTATAGCATAGGCATACAGTAAGTAATCTGATATTGGTTTTATAATGCCTTCTTTTTTACCCCGTGCCATGAGGTCGAGTAGAGGCTGAAAATGCTTAATCCCTTCTTGTCGGCTCGATTCGTCAATCATAGGTGTATTATCACATTGTGCTAAAAACATGGCATATTCGCTCTCCTTTAACTTGAATTCTGCAATACACCTCCAAATGGTTTCGAATCCTACTTCAACAGATGCATTAGGATCGTAAGTTTCAAAAGCATATGTGGTGTAAACCGCTTTTACTTCGATATAGGTTTTATTGACTAAGTCTTGTTTGTTTTCAAAATAGAGATAAATAGTCGCAGGTGATACATTCGCTATTTTAGCAATCTTACTCATAGGAGTCGCATGAAAACCATTGTTATTTACCAACTCAATGGTAGCCTTTATAAGTGCGTTGCGCTTATCTATGCTTTTTTGAAGTTTAGCCATGTTGTTTAAATTCTGATACAAATATACATAAAAATGAACGTTCATTCTTTTTTTAATAAAGGTTTAAGTTAACCTGAATTGAATTATGAGAGATGCAAAGCACCCATGTAATAATATCCTAAAAAGTTATAATTGTCCAATTATTTGCAATCAGCCTGATAACCATCATTTTCTATCTTCATAAGGTGAATTAACTTTGACTTTATGAAAAACTTACAATTCTTAAAAGTAATTATAGGTATTATCATTTTTACAATGCCTTTAATAACAGCATTCAGCCAAGAAAATCTTTCAGCAAAAGAGATTGTTAAGAAGGCAGATGATAACATGCGTGGTAAAACTTCACAAGCAGATATCACTATTAAAATAATAAGACCTACTTGGAGCAGAGAAATGAATATGAAAGCCTGGTCTAAGGGGGATGATTATTCCATGATTTTAGTGACGTCTCCAGCCAGGGAGAAAGGCACGGTATTTTTAAAGCGAATAAAGGAAGTTTGGAACTGGATTCCATCTATAGAGCGCACGATTAAATTACCTCCTTCAATGATGTCTCAAAGTTGGATGGGAACGGACTTTACCAACGACGATTTGGTAAAAGCAGCGTCTTCTGTTTCAGATTACGATCATAAACTACAAGGAAAAGAAACTATTTTGGATAAAGACTGTTATAAAATTGAAATGATACCAAAACCTTCCGCAGCCATTGTTTGGGAAAAGGTAATTGTATGGATAGACTCTGAAGATTTTTTACAGTTAAAAACAGAATTCTATGATGAAGATGGAGAGCTTGTAAACATTATGAATTCTAGTGAAATTAAAGAAGTTAGAGGTAGAAAAATAACTTCAAAAATAGAAATGCTACCTGTTGATAAAGAAGGCAATAGTACGGTGATTATTTATAATGATATCATTTTTGATACACCTATTAATTATAACTTCTTCACCACAAGGAATATGAAACAATTAAAATAATGTTACTAAAACTAGCTTGGTTAAATATATGGCGCAATAAGCGTAGAACAATCATCACCACAACATCCATATTTTTTACGGTATTATTGGCAATATTGGTTCGTTCCTTAACCGATGGCATTTATGAAAATATGATTCGTAATGTTGTTAGCTATTCCTCAGGTTATGTACAAATCCATCAGAAAGGCTATTGGGACGAGCAATCTATTGACAACACCTTTGAGGAAGATGAACAACTTTATCAGGAGTTACTTAAAAATACCAATGTAACTCACTTAATGCCTCGTTTGCAAACATTTGCACTCGCATCCTACGCGGATAAAACAAAAGGGGTTCTAATTTTAGGAATAGATCCAACTAAAGAGAAGGCAGTCAATAAGCTTCACGAAAAAATTACGGCCGGGGAATATATAGAAACCATTGATGATAATGCTGTTGTATTAGGCGATGGCTTAGCATCCCAATTAAGGTTAAAAGTAAATGATACCTTGGTGCTTTTGGGACAAGGCTATCACGCAAGTAGTGCTGCTGGCAAATTTATAGTTAAGGGTCTTGTTAAATTAGGATCTCCGGAATTAAACAACAATGTCATCTATATGCCAATGAAACTATCCCAATTTATGCACGGAGCAGAGGGTCGATTAACGGCAGTGTCGGTGATGTTGGATAAAACTACCAATTTAGAAACGTTAAAATTTTCACTTGAAGAATCCATTGATTTAAAAAAATATGAGGTTATGAGTTGGAAAGAAATGATGCCGGAAATGGATCAGTTTATTGAAGCCGATAGTAGCGGGCATTTTATAATTACTGGGATACTATATTTTATTATCTCATTTGGTTTATTTAGCACCTTATTAATGATGATGTTTGAGAGAAAACACGAAATAGGGATATTGATTGCTATAGGAATGAAAAAACATTTGTTAGGCTTCGTTCTTTTATTGGAATCTATAATGATTTCTTTAATTGGCTGTTCTGCGGGTATTGTTGCTGGTATTTTGGTAGTAAAATGGTTCACAAAATACCCCATTCAATTGACTGGTGAATTAAAGGAAGTTTATGAAGATTATGGGGTAGACTCTATCATCTATTTTTCTAGTAGCGAAAACGTTTTTATTACACAGGCTTTAATCGTTTTAATAGTATCTATCCTTTTAGCCTTATATCCCGGTTTTAAGGTGATGAAATTAAAACCAGTTGAAGCCATAAATAGTTAGTTATGTTATTTCAAATTGCTTGGCGGAATATTTGGCGAAACAAATCGAGAAGTTTGGTGGTTATAACTTCTATCAGTATTGGTGTATGGGCGGGTATTTTTATTTTGGCATTTATCTGGGGCTTGTACCAGAACAATATTAACGAATCAGTTTTTAAGCAATTATCCCACATTCAAATTCATCATTCAACTTTTCTTGAAGAAAGTGATTCCAAATATACCATATCTAGTACCAATGAAATTATAAATAGATTGGAAGCTGATAATAGGATTGCCTCGGTAAGTTCACGTGTTATTTCAACTGGTATGATAAGCTCTCCAACTACAGCTAGTGGTGTGAAAATATATGGAATAAATCCAAGTGCAGAAATCACACAAATAGCTTTAAATGAAAGTGTAAAGAATGGATCTTATTTTGATTCTGGAAAAGAAAATGAAGTACTTATTGGAGAGAAACTTGCTAAAAAATTAAAAATAAAGCTCAAAAATAAAGTAGTATTAACTTTTACCAATGTTCAATCCGAAATTGTTTCAGGAGCCTTTAGAGTTGGGGGTATTTATAAGACTAAAAATATTTCTTTGGATGGAGTAAATGTATACGTTCAGCAAAATTATTTACGAGAATTGCTAGAATTAGATGAGTCACAGAGTAATGAAATTGCAATTTTGGTAAAAGATGAAAAGCAGCTAGATAGTATTAAACAATTCAGTACAACCTTAGTTTCACAAGGTAAAATTGAGGATTGGAAAGAACTTTCACCTGAATTAGGAATGATTATAGAGTCTTTTAATTTATACACCTATATACTTACCGGAATCATTTTATTAGCATTGACATTTGGGATTATAAATACCATGCTAATGTCTGTTTTAGAGCGCATTTGTGAACTCGGAATGTTAATGGCCATTGGACTAAATAAACGCAAGATATTCTTAATGATCATGTTAGAGACATTTTATTTGACCTTAATTGGTTGCCCCATTGGATTACTAATCGGTTGGTTGAGTGTTACCCTATTAGGAAAAATTGGAATTAACATCGCTATGTTTTCAGAAGGATTAGCATCGTATGGGTTCAATTCCATGATCTATCCATCATTAGAAAATGAAAATTACGTGATTATAGGTGTTATGTGTTTAATAACATCAGTCTTATCCGCTATTTATCCCGCTTATAAAGCGTTGAAATTAAACCCTTCAGAAGCAATACGTAAAATTTAAAGTTATGGCAAAAACAATTATAGATGCACATAATGTGAGTAAAACATTCAACTCTAAAACGATTCCCGTTCATGCGGTTCAAAATGTGCATGTTCATATTGAAGAAGGTGAGTTTGTGGCTTTAGTTGGCCCATCTGGTTCAGGAAAATCTACCTTATTGAATATAATGGGTGGATTGGATGAACCAACAGAAGGTACTGTTTTTATTGACGGCGTTGAGATTACTAAATTATCAGAAAACAAGTTAATAGATTTTAGATTACACAATATCGGATTTGTATTTCAATCCTTTAATTTAATTCCTGTGCTTTCCGCAAAGGAAAATGTAGGTTTTGTTTTGCAGTTACAACATTTGCCAAAAGCAGAACGCGAAAAACGGGTATTAACCTTATTAGAAGAAGTTGGTCTTGAAGATAAAATAAATAGTAAACCCGGTGAATTATCTGGTGGCCAGCAACAACGCGTCGCAGTGGCGAGAGCTCTAGCTTCTAAACCCAAAATAATACTAGCTGATGAACCCACGGCTAATTTAGATTCTAAATCTGCAGCTAATTTGCTGGACATTATGGCAAAATTGAATAAAGAAGAGAAGATTACATTTTTATTCTCAACGCACGATCAGCGCGTCATTAAAAAAGCGAGACGTGTTATCACCTTAGTAGATGGCAAAATAGAGTCTGATGTGCAACAAACCCCTACATAAACATTATGAAAAGGCTATATCTTTCCTATTTATTTGTGTTGATAGTGATTAGCTTAACTGCTCAAGAGAAGGAGCAGCACTTGTTTTTAGTGGGTTATGTTAAGAATCTTCATGAGTTTAGTTTTGTTGACCAATTAGATCAATTACAATGGACCACTTTAATACATAATAGACTCAATTTTAAATATACGCCTTCCGATGACATCAAAATTAGATTAGAACTTAGAAATCGACTGTTTTATGGTGATACTATAAAACATATTTATGGCTTTTCTGAGGCGATTTCTAACGATAATGGCATTATTGATTTGTCTTGGAATGCAATAGAAAACAAAGACATGCTTTTCAATACAACTATTGATAGGGTCTTGGTGAATTACACTAAAGGTAACTGGGATATAACTTTAGGAAGACAGCGTGTTAATTGGGGAATGAATTTGGTCTGGAATCCGAATGATATCTTTAATACCTACAATTTTTTAGATTTTGATTATGAAGAACGTCCTGGTAGTGATGCTGTGAGAGTACAGTATTACTTAGGAGACTTCAGCAAGCTTGAAGTTACAGCAAAAAAGGGCAGAAGTACGGATGATTATATTGTGGCAGCTATGTACAAGTTTAAAAAAGGCACTTATGATATTCAGTTAATAACAGGTGTTTACCAAAAGAATTGGGTGATTGGAGCAGGATGGGCAGGAAATTTAAAGAATGCTGGTTTTAAGGGAGAAGTCTCTTATTTTGTGCCTTATAAGACTTATTTTAATTCAAAAAATGCGTTGAGTGCCTCTTTTTCTGTGGATTACGGCTTCAAAAAAGGCTTGTACATAAACGGTTCAGTACTATACAACAGTAGAGCTGACGATTCTACTGGTAACATTGGGAATTTGTTGTATACGAGTTTAAGTGCTAAGAATTTAATGCCATATAAATATTCAGGATTTTTACAATTAGCTAAAGAATTCAATCCTATTTTTAGCGGTACTGTGAGCACAATTTACTCACCAACCAATCATTCGATTATAATAATACCAAGCCTTAATTATTCTGTTGCCACCAATTGGGAACTTAACTTTACTGGACAATCCTTTTTTGAATTTGAAGAGTATCAAACTTTGGGAAATAGTCTTTTTGTAAGGTTGCGTTGGAGTTTTTGAATAGATATATTAAGGAAATACAATAAAATTGATATATGATTTTAAGGTAATTATAAGCGTCTAGATTATTACATTAAATAGAATCTAACTGTTTCATCTTAACTTTCTGTACGTATGAATGCTCAATAATACAAACCAGTTAATGAAAGATAAAAATGTTGCTTTTTGAATTAAAGGAAGCTTATTTATTAGTATTTCTGTTTCATAGATATAGTAGTTAGTTAAAAATAAGAACAAGCATATAATACCAAATATTAATAGTTTGTAATAGTTGGCTTTATAAAGTTCAATAAACGAAATGAGCAATGCGGCTACTCCAAAAACTCCTGCAATACGTATAATGATATCATGTATCCCGGAGGCCAAAAACAAGGTAATTATCAGAGACAAAATTCCTGTAATACTCATAATAGTTTGGGCCTTATTTTTTCTGTCAAATAATTTTGGTAAATGATACCAAAGTAATATCAAACTAAAACAAAGTATGGCTAATGATATACGTGCATATATCCGTGCTGAATTTAAAGCTCCATTTATCGCTTGATTATCCAGTAAATCACATAAATAATTGTTCTTGAAACTAAAACCTGTCTGATTTTGTGCAACATACGATCCTCCAGGATAGTTTATGGCAGCGATGATGTAAAAAACTACAAATAGGGCGATACCTATTAATGGTAGCAATGTCAGTGCTCGATTAGTTCTGTTTTTATGAGTGGACATTACTAAACTTGCTTATTGAGAGTTAGACCTAAAATATAAATGTATGTAATAAGAGCATAAATTCCACTGATTTTTATCAGCAGTATAAAATAATATTTTGATCTCATATCGTGGAAAATTTACAAAACATCAAATCATAACACCAAACAAAAAAACGTAAAGCTTTTTAAAAATCACATATTAATAAAAATTTCAATTATTATGCAGAATATTAAAATTAAATAAAAAGTACATGTGTGTGGAATGGTATATTATTTCAAATTTTCAAAACACTAGTGTGTTTTATTTTAGGTTTAGTATAATTTGTAACTTTAGGGTAGAGAAAACTTTAGTGACCTAGCTTAATAAATATTATATTTGAATTCAACAAAATCGTAATATAATGAAGCAGTTAACAAATGTTATAGCACTTAGTTTTTTAACCATTGGCTTATTTTCTTGCGAAAATGAACCAGTTACTACAGAAGAACTTATTGTTGAAATACCTATTGAGATTAAACTACCTCAAGTATTTATCAATACCAATGGAGCAGAAATTGTTGATGAACCCAAGATTAATGCAGACATGACTGTTACAGTAAATGATGAAATAGATTATACTGGAGCTATTGGCATAGAAATAAGAGGATCTAGTTCTCAGATGTTCCCTAAAAAACAATTTGGATTTGAAACTAGAGATGCCTCCAATGAGGATATGGATGTGTCTTTACTTGGTTTTCCAGAAGAAGAAGATTGGATATTATATGCTCCTTATAGTGATAAATCATTAATGCGTAATATACTTATGTACGATTTGTCTAGAGAAATCGGGCGTTACGCTAGTAGAGCAAAATTTGTAGATGTTACGATTAATGAATCTTACAATGGTGTTTATTTATTATTTGAAAAATTGAAGAGAGATGTTAACCGTATCGATATTAACAAATTAAAGGATGACGAGAATGATGGAGAAAATCTTACGGGTGGATACATTCTTAAAATTGATAAAGCAGGTGGTTCTGATGAAACGTTATATACAAGTACAAATTCTATAGCATCTGTATATGCTCCTAATAATTCAAGTTCGGGACAAGAAATACATTTTTTATATGACTCACCAGATGAAGAAGATATTACAGCTGAACAGCGTACTTACATAAGTAATTATTTAGCTTCTTTCGAAAATGCATTGTCAAGTAGCGATTTTACGGATCCTACTTCGGGCTATAATTCATATATAGATACTCAAAGTTTTATTGATTTCTTTTTATTGAATGAATTATCAAACAACGTAGATGGCTATAGATTGAGCACATGGCTTGTAAAAGACAAAAACGAAAAACTTAAAATGGGGCCTATATGGGATTTTAATTTAGCTTTTGGTAATGCAAATTATTGTAGTGGCGGAGAAACCAATGTTTGGGCTTATAAATTTAATGAACGTTGTTCAGGAGATATTTGGCAAATCCCTTTTTGGTGGGATCGTTTTTTGGAAGATCCAGCATTTGTATTACAGCTAAAAACACGTTGGCTTGAGTTACGTGGTAACCAGCTTTCCAATACCGCTATTTTTGAAAAGATTGATACCTATTTAGAAACTCTTATGGTATCAAATAGTATTGAGGAGAATTTTGAAAAATGGCCCGTTTTAGGACAATATATATGGCCTAATAACTTTGTGGGTAATACATATACTGAAGAGAAGGATTACCTAGTAAACTGGATAGATAATAGGTTAAGTTGGTTAGATTCTGAGATTTCTGGATTGTAAGAATATAAGTGTTCGAAAAGTTGAATATAATAGGTGTTTAGAGTACTTAAAACTAATTTGTAAACGTGAAGTTTCTCGAGAATCGCTTATTTAAAAAAACATGAACAATTGTACAGAATATTAAAATTATACGATAAGTGCATTACTAATGTTTAATGACCCAAGTTCCAATTATTCTTATGAAAACGAATGCTTCTGGGATATTTTACATAATACTACATTATAGCTATCAAATGGATAAACCACTATAATTACAAAACAATACATTTGTACTATAATGTTCTGCGTTATGTAACTTGAGCTTTGCTTAAAAGCGAAAGTTGTTACTACAATTTCTTTAAAAAATTTATTCTCAAAAGTTTCTTCTGCAATGTTAATGGAACACTTTTTATGCGACGACGTAGGAGGGAAGCATAATGTGTGTGGAATGGAAATGTATTAAAAATCATAAAAAATGTAAAATATTCAATCTTTTGTGTTTAATTTGTTACACTAAAGCTTTAATCATAGGAGCTTTTAGCTGAACAAATTGAAACATGTTTATAAGTTCGGTCTTTTGAAAATTAGGAAGTCATATTCAAAAGAAGCTTACGGAGTAAGTAACCGAAATTTAAAGCTAACTTCCGTATTGAAAAACATATCTACACGATATAAATTGTGTTTTGTCCCCAAAATGCAATATCATATTATGATTTGATTTTAAGTTATTAATTCTTTTTAAGAAAGCATACCTGCTTTTCTGTTTTAATAACTTTTTATCACATTTATAATGAACACAAAATATATTGATTTAATCAATCAAACTTTTGATTTTCCTCAAGAAGAATTTACTCTTGAGAAAGACTATTTACGTTTTCATGATGTAGACCTAAATAAATTGGTTGAAACTTATGGGACACCGTTAAAATTCACATACTTACCTAAAATTTCCGATAATATAAATAAATCAAAGGTATGGTTTGAGAACGCCATTAAGAAGCATAGCTATAAAGGGAACTATAACTATTGCTATTGTACAAAAAGCTCACATTTTAAGCATGTTTTAAATGAAGCTTTGAAGAATGACATACATATTGAAACCTCTTCGGCTTTTGATATAGATATTATTGAAACTTTAAAAGAAGAAGGAAAAATAAATGACGATACATTTGTTATCAGTAATGGTTTCAAACGTGCTCAATACATAACAAATATTGCGAGGTTAATCAATAATGGACATAAAAATTGCATTCCAATTATTGATAACTACGAAGAAATAGATTTGCTCTCTAACGAAATTGAAGACAATTTTAATATAGGCATTCGTATAGCTTCAGAAGAAGAACCCAAATTTGAATTTTATACTTCTCGATTAGGAATAGGTTATAAAAATATTGTGCCTTTTTACAATAAGCAAGTTAAAGACAATCCGAAAGTAGAGCTTAAAATGCTTCATTTCTTTATTAACACAGGTATTAGAGATAATGCTTACTATTGGAATGAACTTTTAAAATGCCTTAAAGTTTATACAAGTTTGAAAAAGATATGTCCAACTCTTGATAGTTTAAATATTGGAGGAGGATTCCCTATTAAAAACTCATTAGCTTTTGATTTTGACTATGAATACATCATAGATGAAATTATTAATCAAATTAAGCTTACCTGTGAAGAAGAAGGTGTAGATGTTCCTAATATTTTTACAGAGTTTGGAAGTTTTACTGTTGGAGAAAGTGGTGGAGCAATTTATGAAGTCTTGTATCAAAAGCAGCAGAATGATAGAGAAAAATGGAATATGATAAACTCTTCATTTATCACGACCCTTCCAGATACTTGGGCGATTAACAAACGCTTTATTATGTTGCCAATAAACCGTTGGAATGATTCTTATGAGCGCGTGTTACTTGGAGGACTAACTTGTGATAGTGATGATTATTATAATAGTGAGCAACACATGAATGCTATCTATTTACCAAAATATCATAAAGACAAACCATTATATATCGGATTTTTTAATACTGGAGCATATCAAGAAACCATTGGAGGTTATGGAGGTTTACAACACTGTTTAATCCCAGCTCCCAAACACATCATAATTGATAAAGATGCCCATGGAAATATCACAACACAGTTATTTAGAGAACAACAAAAAAGTGAAGAATTACTTGAAATTTTAGGCTATGATAAAAAACCTGAAACACAGACAATTCAAAATTTAAATACAAGTGCTGAATTACAATTAGCAGATAAATAAAAAATGGAAACTAAAACTTACGCTGGAATATCAGAAGAATATGCAAAATTAGAGCATTCGAAGATTGTATTAATTCCTGTCCCATATGATGGAACAAGTACATGGCAAAAAGGTGCAGACAAAGGACCAAAAGCCTTTTTAGAAGCTTCTGAAAATATGGAGCTTTATGATATTGAGACCGATTCAGAAGTTTATAAACAAGGTGTTTACTTAACTGAACCTATAAAAGTAAATGCTACACCAGAAGCTATGGCAGATGCTGTACATCAGGAAACTAAAAGCTATATAAAAAAGAACAAGTTTGTAACTGTTTTTGGCGGTGAACATTCAATCTCTATTGGTACTATTAGAGCATTTAATGAAATGTTTCCAAGCTTAACAGTATTGCATATAGATGCACATGCAGATTTACGAAAAAGTTATGATGGTAGTTCTTGCAATCATGCTTGTGCAGTTTATGAAGCTAGTCAAAACACCAATTTAATTCAAGTTGGTATTCGTTCTATGGACATAAAAGAGAAGTCTGTTATGAATTTGGATAAAACCTATTTTGCGCACGACATGGCAATAGATGATTCTTGGATGGATTCTGCTATCGACCAAATGACAAATAATGTATTTATAACATTTGATTTAGACGCTTTAGACCCTTCAATACTACCAAGTACAGGTACACCAGAACCAGGAGGTTTGCTTTGGTATGAAACTATGGATTTTCTAAAGCAAGTATTTGCAGAAAAAAATGTTGTTGGTTTTGATATTGTTGAATTATGCCCTAATGAAATAGATAAATCTTCAGATTTTCTTGCAGCAAAACTGTATTATAAAATGTTAAGTTATAAGTTTCAAAATGATGAAACAGAAGATGATTATGACAATGCTTATAACGATAAACCACTAACTAATAATTTATCAAAATTCAAAGAAGAAGATGACTACTAAAGGAGCAATTTCAAACTTTATAGAAAAATATTACTTGCATTTTAATGCTGCAACTGTTGTCGATGCAGCAAAATCTTATGAAGAGCAATTAGATAAAGGTTCAAAGATGTTAGTGTCTTTGGCAGGAGCAATGAGTACAGCAGAAATAGGAAAGATTTTTGCTGAAATGATACGACAAGATAAGGTGCAAATCATTTCTTGTACAGGAGCAAATTTAGAAGAGGATATTATGAATTTGGTTGCACATTCTCATTATAAACGTATTCCTAACTATAGAGACTTAACGCCAGAAGAAGAATGGGATTTATTAGAACAAGGCCTTAACCGTGTTACAGATACTTGCATTCCAGAGGAAGAAGCATTTAGAAGATTACAACAACATATTTATAAAATATGGAAAGAAGCAGAAGATAAAGGAGAACGCTATCTACCACATGAGTACATGTATAAACTATTATTATCTGGTGTGTTAGAAGAGTATTATGAAATAGATTTAAAGGACTCATGGATGTATGCAGCAGCAGAAAAAAATCTACCAATAATTTGCCCAGGATGGGAAGATAGTACTATGGGAAATATTTTTGCAAGTTACGTCTTAAAAGGAGAGCTTAAAGCCAGTACGATGAAATCTGGAATTGAGTATATGACCTTTCTTGCAGATTGGTATTCTGATAATTCGGATAATGGTATAGGATTCTTTCAAATAGGAGGTGGGATTGCAGGAGATTTCCCAATATGTGTAGTACCAATGCTATATCAGGATATGGAGCGCACAGATACACCTTTTTGGAGTTATTTCTGCCAAATCAGTGATTCAACTACAAGTTATGGCTCATATTCTGGAGCTGTTCCTAATGAAAAAATAACTTGGGGAAAATTAGATATTAACACACCTAAATTTATAATAGAGAGTGATGCTACGATTGTTGCTCCGTTAATCTTTGCCTATTTGTTAGGCATGTAACACTTAAAGAAATGATACGTAAAATTGTAGATTACCAAAAGTTGAATGAAGACATTTTAAATCTATTAGTGGAGAAATTTCCTGATGGTTATGATGATGACGACATTATTTCATTCAGAAATGCTAACAACGAACTTATTGAAGCGGTAGAAGTTAGAACTGATGATACTATTTATCTTGTAAAAATTGGTGTAAAATTAGTGAAAGCAATGGAAGAACATGAAGAAGAAGATGATGACTTGCAGGATGATGATTCTACTAATGATACTGTAGATATTGATGCTTTAAATGAAGAAGATTTAGATTAAACTGAAGAATTAATCATGTTAGATAAAGTCGATAAATCTAGGCTTATTGCCATAAAGAATGACAAAATTCTTGTTCTTGAAAAAATAGGTGAGAAGAAAAAGTATTCACTTGCTGGTGGTGTGAAAAAGAAAAAAGAAACAGATAATAAATCATTAATAAGAGAAACTTTTGAGGAAATAGGGTTGCGGTTAAAAAAGAAAGAATTGACTTATTTTCTATCAAGGAAGAATAATAACACTAAAAAAAAAGAAATCTATAAGCATTATTTTATAACAAATACTTCAATAAAAAATATTGAAGTATTAGAACCTCATAAGTTTAAAAAAGTGCTGTGGGTTTCTTGGTATGATGCACTTGAATACCTGGATAAAGACGACCGAAGTGCAATAACATTATATTTTGACCAGTTTAGAAAACAAGTAAATTAATACAAGATTTTTTTATTTGAATAAAGATTACTTATAACCAATTAAAGCAAATTAATATGGAAACTTTATTTCACTTATCATTACCATGCACAAATCTGAAGAAACCAAAAGGTTTTATATTGAAACCGTTGGTGCAGTTTTAGGAAGGCATTCTAATAACTGGGTAGATATTAACTTATTTGGACATCAAATAACCTTTACCCAAGCAGCTAAATTTAATTTTAATAGCCCTAATTATGTGTTTGAGGGAAAAATTCTTCCTACTTTTCATTTTGGGATTATTCTAAATGTAGAAGAATGGGGTAGAATGTATTCTAAACTTAATGAACTGAATTTAGAATTAGTAACACAAGCAACTTTTCTAAAAAATAAATCTGGAGAACATTTATCATTTTTTGTTAAAGACCCAAATGGATATATGTTGGAATTTAAAAGTTTTAAACAACCACAAGAGGTTTTTAAAATTTAATCTCAAATACATAAAGGTTTTTATTATGTAAAATAGAATCTCCATGTTAAACTTGGCCTCATAAAATTTTGGTCAAAACAATAGGAGAAATGAGCGTGCATATTTTAGGGGTTTAGTAATACAGTTTCTAAAGAGTTTCAATTATACAAGGGATTTCAAAGCAATGTTAATAGTTACAATGTTTCCTAAAATATAGCGAATGAGCCGTTTATTGTTTCCAAAATTATATGCAGCCTTGAATTTTTGTTTCTTTTGTTTCAAGACAAAAGAATAATGAAAAAAGGAAAAAAAGTTTAATTGGAATTCTACAGTAAACAAGTGTATAGAAATTTTAAGCAAGGATTATGTAGTTGAGGAAATTTTATACTCTTGTGGCAATCCACGAGAATCGTCTAAAATTTTTTATTACGTACATTTTATCGAATACGCGATTTTTAATAAGAGCAAAAAGCTTAGCTTTTATTTTGGCGTTGGCAAGCGTTGGATAATTGTGTGTAAAATAAATTGCCAGAGCAATTTGATTTTATAAAGCAATCGAGCGCTTGGTAGCGGCTATTTTACATAACGACTAATTATAGATACAAATTAATAAAACTGTGCGTAACACACCGATTTTTAGTTTAATGACCCAAGTTCCAATTATTCTTATGAAAACGAATGCTTCTGGGATATTTTACATAATACTACATTATAGCTATCAAATGGAAACAATGCCTTAAACAACATAATGAACATTTGTACTATAATTTATATTATGTAAAATAGAAAATTACAAAAGACAAAACCAGGCATCTTTCAAAAACACCTGGCTATGATTATCTATAAACTTACTATCACCTATTTGCAAATCTTAACGATTTTACGTGAGCATAAATTTCAATACCATTTACC
>Ga0213861_10000281_pt1 | contig 43658 bp, 34 predicted proteins | sample PICome_4_FD_160110 | JGI IMG/M metagenome (GOLD analysis project Ga0213861, IMG submission 160110) | Coastal seawater microbial communities near Pivers Island, North Carolina, United States - PICO131 | ecosystem: Environmental > Aquatic > Marine > Coastal | place: USA: North Carolina... | reverse complement strand
TGATTGGCTTTATTTTTTGTGACCTTGCCAGGATTCAAACCTGGAACCTCTTGAGCCGTAATCAAGTGCGCTATTCAGTTGCGCCACAAGGCCATTTTTTCACCTACTTTAATTTAGGCGTGTGCAAATATAAGTCGTTTTTTTAGTTGAACAAGTGTCTCAGTTAAAATAATTTGTCAATCATTGAATCTCCGCAGTAATCCCTCGATCCAATAATGCTATACACATTGGTTCTAGTGTATCATAAGATCCTTTTTTAACCTGGCACTTCCCTTTGTAATGAACCAACCACGTACACTGCTCTGCTTGAATTGGTTTGTGTTTGCACACTTTAATCAGCGAATCAATCACATGGTCAAATGTATTGAAATCATCGTTAAAAACGATGAGATCTTTGCTCTCCACTACAGTCTCAACAGTTCCCCTTTCCTCTAAAACTTCCGTTTCAGTCATATCAATTCTTCTATTATTTATTATTGTCATTTTTCACTTCCCTCGATAAATCAACCGTGGTTCTATGCCCAACAAACGAATGCGATCCATCAACTCTTCCGTTTGCTCAGAATCCATTACAAAGATAAGAATTTCTACACCATGTATGTTCTTCCGTACTTCCCTTCTACTCTCAAATCGCAATAAAAAATCCATAAAGTCCCCTGGAATAATCGAATCACTGAACGTAAAACTTAAAACGCTTCCAATTGAAGCAATTCCATCCTCAGCTTTCAAATAAACAGTATCAAGATCATCCTTAAAGTTCCAAATATTTGGCAAACGATCAGAACCCCTATAAATCACAGACTTCACCTTTTTGTCTTTTTTATCAAAATAAAAACTACCCCGTGCATTGTATCTATTTAAAACATCTCGTGGGAAGCGATCAAAAGTGGACTTGGTAACCAATTGAACACCTCGTTTAAAAGAACTGTAAGGTATCTGATGCTCGTCTATGAGTAGTGATGTCTCTTCATTCAAATTAGCGACTTGAACATTTCCATCCTCAGCTTCTTCATCTGACATCTCTCGTGCAGATTTTAAAATTGAATCTCCAAGTTCAAACAGTAAACTTTGCGCCTTGGACAACGAAATTCTCTCCCCATTATAGTACGCAGTAATAAATGCATCCTGAACACCAGATTCACGCGCCATTTTCAGTCTTACCTTTGCCTCTTCACGAGAATCAAAGTAACCTGTTGAATAGCGAATTAGCCCATTCGGCAATCTGTAAGTAATCATCTCTGGCAAACTAAATACATCTTCAGGCTTCACTGAAGTATTAAAAACACCGACTTGTACTGTAAAAAATAAGCCTTTGATTGGTTCAACAGGATCGGCATCAACAGCATCTGGCCCAATCATATAATCGAGCTCTGAAAGTTCAGGAACTTCTCTAGAGACCGGAACGCCTAATCGAATTGCAGTCTTCTCAGCAACTTCTATTACTATCTCATTCAAACCTTTTGGAATGCATTCACCTGAGGCCTGAAGCCTTCTTGCTTCACCAAAAGAGATTCTCTTACCATCGCAATAAGCAACAACAAAAGCATCATTGTATCCCAAAGAGCGAATGTTGGCTTTCGCATCAACAACAGCATCACTACTATTGAAAAATCCTGCCATATAACGTATTATTGATGTCCCCTCTATTTTTTCTCCTGAAACGGGATTGAATTCTTTAAACACTGTTGAAGGCAAAGGTTTAGAAAAAGCACCTATTTGAACACGATACACTAAACCAGATGGATGGTCCATACCTATGGGTACTTCACGTGCTCCATGATTGACACGCTCGGACTCCAAATCAATAGCCAATCCAGTCAATGGCATACTCATAACACTTGCGGCTGTAAAGGCAATAGCTTTAATTGGAAGGATACCTCGAGCAGCTATGTTTTGCATTTTCATTGCCTCTTCTCTATTTTTAGGTAATGTGCTATCAGATAATTGTTTCTTCTGCTGCGCATCTAGTTGTTTATCGGCCAATTCGGACTCAAAACGCTTAATTTTCCGAGTGATTGAATCCAAATTCTTTTCATCACTTCCGAAAGAAATTATGCGCTGAGCGAGGGCTCTATTATCTTCCAAAGCTTGTTCCAATATACGAATTTCATTCTCAACTTTCAAGGCAGCACTCGCAAGCGGATAAAAAATTTCGTATTCAACTGAACTTGCAATTGCTCTCTCCTCCTTGAAAGTAAGTTCCGTATTGCGCGACTCATCGCCAACAACCGCATCAATATTCGAAATTCCTGATAGTTTAAAATCAATCATCTCCAGCTGTTTAACTAAAAGGTCTCTTTCAATTTCAAGATCTTTTTTCTTTGAATTGAGTTGAGGAATATCGCGCATCTTAGCCACTAAAATCTGACTTTCATTGCGTGAAATATCCTGTTCAAGCGCACCAATCCGGACCGAATAATTGCGTTTCCTGCGATTTAAATCATTTCGAGACTCAAGCGATACGTTCTCCTGCTGTTCTATAGATATTATCTTGGCGGTATGGACTATTTCAGCCATTTTATCATTCAATTGATCACTGCGTTTTTGAGCCTCTTTAAGCAAGTACCGCTTTTCAGCTTCCGATCCTGATTTCTTTGCTAAATTGACGTGCTCTGAAAGATTCGCCTCTTCGTTACTTTGGAGATTCTTTACCTTTGATAGCATCTGGAAATCAACCGAAGAACTCTCTGTAAGCTCTTCAATTAAAGCTGTTCTTTCTTCACTATTCAATGAAAGCTTCTCAATTAAATCAGAAGACGAATTATCCTGAGATTCTTGATGCACAAAAGATCCCTGCTTGACTTCATCTTTTCGATCATTTACTTGACTAGAGTTTACAGCTATTTGATACTCAAATTCGCTATTCTCTGCAACAGAATCTAAAGTGTTTTCTTCAGTATTTACAATCAGAGCAGACTCTAACTGACCAATAGAAACACGAATACTTTTTCGTTTTTTTACAACAAGCTCTTTCTCTTCTTCAAGCCACTTTAATTTGCGATCTGAAGCTTCAATTGATTCAGATTCTTTATCACCTCTGAAATTTTTAATTTTTGTTTCCAATACGCTCTGATACGCATTTAGAATGACTTCTTGCTCAGCAAGTTCTTTTCGAGTCAGGAATGTAGACGTAATAGCAACAAGAACCTCACCCTCTCCTGCCTCACGTTCCGAAGTTATAAAGTCCTCCTTGCTTTGTTTACTATGAACTGTAACTGGAATTGCATTGAATGCTTTCTTTCTGCGCTGTTCGCTCTCAGCCAGCAATAATTCGTATGCATTCTTCACCAAATCAATTGATACATCGGCAGATTTCAAACCTTTATTGTCTAATTTGTTTATCTCATTCTGAATTTTTTGCTGTAACACTTCCTCGCGCAGAGCAGCAGCTTTGAATGATGAAATAGACTTCATATCATTTGCATACCTTCGATCTAAGGAAGCAATCAAAAGTTTTCGATCCTCATCTGTCAACATTTCATTTCCTTCTGCTAAAATCTCATCAAGCACCAGCTCATGTTCCAAAATAAGCGCTTCAAGAGCATTAATTTGCAATTCTGCCACTTGTCTCTCATTCAACTTATTGTTCTTACTTTCAATCTGCTGCTTTTTTACACGCAGAAGATCCAATACTTCTGACTCAGTATTTGCTCTTTCTGTCCTCTTTTCAAAATCAGATGCGCTCGAACTCGCAATGCGCTCAAGGGAACGAGAATAGTTTGGAGCAATTTCAGAGATAAAAGTTCGTTTCAACGCACCAATTGTAACCTCCGAATCCTCAATATTGGGAGACTCCTCTTGAAGTTTGATGTATTCGGCACTCAATTCTAAAGAATCGGAACGAACACTATATTCGGTCTCTTCTGAAGATTCAGTTTTGTCAGGAAAAGTTTGAACGAATTCCGTTTCAGCAACTAAGTTCAAATCGCTTCCAGATTCTTCTTTCCCCTCCGATATCTCAGCATTTGATGTCTTCAACAACTCGAGTTCCGCTTTATAATCAACAGGTGATTGATTTGCTATATCCTCAATCGCAGCAACTGCCGATTCAAGATCAAATGGATTCAAAACTGGATTTCCATCTGTATCTTTCGCTTTTTGCAGCAACTCCATTCGGCGCTCTAACTTATATTTATCGAGCTCCAAAGTATTTTTTTTTGCACCAACTGAAGCAATTAATTGCTCTATTGCTTTCAACTCTTGTTTGGTTTCTAGAATGGTTCTTTGTAGCTCATCTTTATCCTTTTTCTTGACAGCTAAAAAGCGTAACTCTAAATTGTTCAATTTTGTCTCAATCGCTGTACTCGAAGTCTGAAGGGAAGTCAATTTTTCATTCTGACGCAAAATAGCACCACGAATGTCAATACTTTCATTCAAATAACTATCAGTCAAAGATTGAATCGAGTTGTGATTCACTTGCTCCAAAACTTCCTTGTTCTCCTTAAGTAGTTTGAGACCAGAAATAACATCAGCGCGATTTAATTCCTTTTTCACCCCATCAACGACCTGCAAAAGTTCGTTTCCACTCTTTTTCTCACGTCTGATCTGCAACTCTTGTTTCAACTCCTCAAGTTCTCCGATTTGGTTAATAAGATGTTTTTTTTCATTTTGAAGCTGCTCTGACCTCATCAAGAGCTCATATTTTATCAAATCAGACTCAGCACCTTTCGATGAAGCCGCAACTGCTTTTTCCTCCACATCAAGCGATACAACTTGCTGTGAAAGCGACAAAACATCATTCCCGATTCGGTTTATAAGGCGCTCTATCATGGTATCATTTTCGGCACTTTCGTTTACCAAACCGTAGAGAAATTCAACAATTTCTGCTGACGACATTTTTTGAAAACCAAGTTCAGCTCGAATTTCATTTTCATTATTTTTAACTTCAATTGCTTCAAGATCAAAATCATCTATATTCACATCAAGTTGTGCTTTTTCACGAATTATTCCTGCGATGATGGAATTCGACTCTGGTACATCTTCATCCAATAAATTAAGGACATGAACTACCTCCTCACCGTTTTGGTCAAACGTGTGTACGATTTTTTGCTTTATTGGCCGAAACTCATCAAGAAAAGGGACTTCAATTGTTTGGCGGTACACCCTATTCTCTCCTTCAATTGTAATTTCACAATTGTATTTTCCAGTTCCCGGAAAAACAAACGAATAATCTCCTTGAGCATCTGATCGAACTGTTCCAATACGCAAATTATCAGAGGGAGAAAAAAGCTTCATTGTCATCCCATTAATGTTTGGATCAACTTCCGATTCAAAACCACCAATAACGATAACATTTTTCATTGGCACACGCGCAACCTTAACACGATAAACATGAACCTTGCCATCTTGACTCTGACGTGCAGATGTGAAATAGGCATTTTCAAACAATGAATCAACAATATAAAAGAGATCATCATCTGGTGAACTAATCGCAAAATCTACATTCTTAGCTCTCCCGTATTCTTCCCTAACAGGATCATATTGAGAAACAAAAACATCATAGCCTCCCATCGAATTATGACCCTTTGAACTAAAATACAAGTGTTCTCCGCTTGGATGCATATAAGGAAAGTCTTCATCTTCTGAAGTATTCACCATATCTGATAACAATTCAGGTTTCCCCCAAATACCGTCTGGCAGGCGACGTCTAGTAAAAATATCTTTCCCTGTACTCAAGTCATTTCCGTAACTCGCATAATAAATCACATCTGCATTTGGAGGAAAATGTACAATTGGCACGTGGCCTTTTTTCTTGTCTAGTTTGGATTGAAACTGCGCACTGACAAGAATGTCTCCCCCAACTAATTTTGCATCAGAATACATCTTGTAGAACTTTAAACCACTGACCTCTTGTTTTTCAGTTACAACAATATCAGTAAAAGAGGTCAACAACCGCTCACCATTTTTACACATTTGAATGCCGCGCTCTGCGTCATAGATAGGATCGGCTTTCTTTCGCTTCGAAATGTACTTTTGATATTTTTGAACAGCTGAATCGAATTGATAATCGAGGTGAAAGGCTTTTCCTAAAAAGAAATAAGCTCTTGGATCAATGTTCGCATTTGTAACTGCGTACTGAAGGTATTTTAGCGCATCTCCTTTTCGATTCGAATTGTAAAGCAAGCAGGCACCATACTTGAAATTTAACTCAAAATTCCTGGGTTCTAAAGGAAGTACACGAGAATACAAAGTTGTAGCCTCAACATATTGTTCTTTGTCGAACAATTTGTTGGCTTTTTTCTTCAATTCCTCAGCAGTATCCTGTGCATAGAGAAAGACAGGAATAATTAGGAATAAAAAAACACTTGCACTATGTCTTAATCTGTTCAAATTAAACACTTAATCTTGACAACGTATCGCCTTATTTTACAATACGTTTATTTCTTAAAAAGGTTCATTTTGTTTTCCTCCTTGCGAAGTAGGCGACCAATATTCTTTTTGTGAACGTATACTACAACAGCAGACAACAATACACTAAATGACAGAAGCCAAACTGAATCTACTTTAAAATAAAACGCCAATAAAATCGGGAAACAACAAGCAGCAATCATAGCACCAAGAGAAACGTACTTTGAAATCACAAACACAATTAAAAAAACTGCAACACAAATTCCAGCAGCAATTGGATGAACACCAACAATTACTCCCAATGAAGTCGCCACACCTTTACCTCCTCTGAAATTGGCAAAAATTGGAAGAACGTGCCCCGAGACAGCGCACAAAGCAGCCACCAATTGGACTTCAATTAGATGGTTGCTTCCCCATTCTCCAATTCCAAATATGAATGGCAAAAAAACTGCAATGAATCCTTTCAGAATATCAATAAAAAGAACTACGACCCCCGATTTTTTGCCCAATACACGAAATGTATTTGTGGCCCCAGCATTATTACTTCCGTGTTCTCGGACATCTATTCCATACTTCGCCTTTCCCAACCAAATTGCTGTTGGAATTGAACCCAAAAGGTATGCAGATATTGCAAATAAAATAAAATCCATCATTTCTCTTCAAACATATCAATCAACTTCATTTTAAAAATACTTTGTGATGTAGTTTCGTATTTGAAGTTTTTACTTTTTCTTTTATCTTCATTCAATGCATCTATTTCAGCGCTGAATTCTTGATCACTCGTTGCAATACGAAGCAATCCATCTTTTTTAATCATGGTGTAATTGAACAAATAATCATTTCCTACAGGTAAATCCATCAATAAGGTAAACTGATCTTTTCCACCACCAGAGTAGATCTGCTGAAAATATGCTCTGAATGGCACATATTTCATTACTGGCTTACCATAAATACTGACGAGGATAGCAGAGTTTACATTGTTGAGTAGGCCATGATTTTGATTTTCAGCAAATGAGCTCAAACGAATGCCAGAAAAAGTAAGAGTACTATAAAGTCCATTTGGTACTTTTTTAATACCTCCGTCAATAAAAAACTTTGATTTGAAATCGTTCGCCTCTTTTTCTCCGTCCCACTCTAAAATTGCTTGCTCAAGAGTAATGGTATTAAAATTAGTCGGTGACTTCAAATCCAATGCATTGATTCGATTCGCAAGGTTCTGCATTATCCCCTTGTCCAATTCCATCTTAAACTTAGCGGTCAAGTTCATTGAGGTCTCCTCAGTTAATTGATCATAACTTACAGTGCCGACGGCATCTACCTCTACTTCACCAAAATCCATTCCTAAGTCAATTTTTCCCTCACCAAGAAGCGAACAACTCTCAATGTTCAGTGCGATATAGTTGCCCTGTTCCTGTTGATTGATGAGCTTTTCTTTTGATCCAATTTGAAACTCGTTTTTTTGCTGATTGTATTGAAGTAATCCACTTGATGTCATCACTATTGGATCTTTTGAAGAGACAAGTGAAGATAAAAATGTTGGATATAAATTGAGGCTATCCGTTGCCCTAGAATCTCTCCAGACTATACCTGCAGAAATAGTCTTACCATCTAGATCAACCATGCTCTCTTGAACAGGAATTTGAATGTTCGTTGGGTCAATTTGAGCTTTAAATGACATCCAACTTCTTTCAAACTTAGAACAAGAATGATTTATCCGCGTCGCACCATCAAAGAGAAGTAACGGATTTGATGCACGAATGTTAACCTTGCCATAGTAATCAAATTGAGGACTCAACTTAAAACCATCACTATCGCTAATTTCTCCTGAGGCTCGCGTTTGATACGAACTGTCTGGACCAATATCAGTCATCCGAATAAATTGCAGGTTGCTGTCCAAATCATAATATGGATAATTTCCCATCGCTTTGTAATCGCGCCTGGCAATGATTTCAACCTCTGTATCCACGAAGCGATGGTACTTCGTAATATAGCTTGCTACAATTCGGGCGTTCTTGAGCACGTCAATCTTTGCCTTTTTTCGAATATTGAGCTTCATGCTATCTGGATAAATTCTTGCATCGGCAATATCTAAAAACTGAACATCTGAGCAATAAATTGCTTTTTCTTTAATATCAAATGTAGCCTTAGGAACTCTGAACTCTAATGCATCTTGCTTCGGGTTAGTAGAGTAGAAATTAGGCCCAACCAAATCGATACCTGCATCAATTGAAAGGTTTTTATCCTGTTGAAGCTCCATCGCAATTTCAAAGTCATCCATGAACCATGTAAACTTGTCCATCTTACATTTGAACTGATTCAACGGGAAGATCACCTCTGACTCCCCTACATTTGAGTGAAATACTCCTTTTCTATCCTTGAAGGAAATATCGGATGAAACATTTCGTGTATTAAAAGCCAATGAATTGTCCCCTTCACCGGTACCTTTTAAGCTAAAATCCGAATTCTTCGCATAAATCTCCCAACGCGTGTAATCAAAATGATCTGATACCAAAGATGCGTTTTCAAATAACATCAATCCTCGTCCTGACATTCCCTCAGGTTGAATCGCTATTGTTCCACGTAATTTAGCATCACCACAAAAAAAGTTCAATTTTCTCTCCGGAAGCGATGACACTTTTAAGAGATTTTCACGCGGGACATAGCTCATATAAGCTTCCTCTGATCTGACATCTGGGTAGGAGATGCTCTCTTCACTTGGTCGGTTCTCGAAGTTCACAATTCCAATTGTAGAATCTGGTAAAAAACTCAACAGCCCAATCGATTCTGAAGTAGAATTGATAAAGTCAATATTTCCAGCTCCTTGTAAGCCATTATTGGATAAAATGATTTTATTCTCATACTTTGCATCCGTTTCGTAAAATGGATACCCCCCAGCAGGCGCCTTAACAGAAAAGCCAAAGGAATAATCACGCATAATTTTAATGTCCTCACGAATCACAGGAAAAATTCCTGCTGATGTGAGCGCCCCTTTCAAACGCAAACTTCGTTCAGAAAAAGCATTCAGCGTATCCAATTCAAAGGGATTTAAACTATAATAAAACCGACTACTGTCATAAACTCCTCTATAAATACTCCGATCATTATAGTATATTTTTGAAGTAGATGAGGAAATTAATTTTGGGTACGCAAAAAATGTTTGATCTATACCTGATTTATTTGAGGGAGCATCAATGAGAATTTCACCTGATATGCCATAAATACTGCTCGACATTTTGATGTTTCGTTTTCCATCTTCAGACGAAAATGGACGAACCTCAAAGACAGTTTCTTTCGTTTTGAGTAGTTTAATTTTAAAAGCGGAATAATCAAAATTAGCGGCAACTGATTCAACTTGCAATTTCCCTGCATACACCCAACCTGAAAAAGTAAAATTTCTGTTCTTCTGCAACTCCAATTTACTTCCGCTTGGAATAATTACAACATTTTTATTATCGGAAATACGAATAGCATCTATTGCTTCCATATTCAGACCTAATGTAGTCAAATTGATTCGTCCATACTCATTCATACGAGCTCTAAGACGATTTGTCGATGTAAATAGCGAATCCAGATAACTCAGATAATCATCAGCTTGTATTTGTTTTCGCGTTTTACCTTCAAGTAGTTTTGATGATTTTGGACGAAAATCAGATACAAATACTATGTTATCATAGTCAGAGGTCCCCGCTTTTGCGTTTACAAAAGTAGTTAACTTGTCATTTATGGTTACCTGCTTTCGGTCCGAGTCATAAGTTATGAACCCAAGATTCGAAAGCTCTATCAACTGGCGTGTTGCCTGCTCAACTGACAAACCAAGAGCAGAAGCTGCTCTCCCAACTGTCAACGTGCGCTCATCATAGGTATATGCATAATCTCCCAGTTGTTTCAATGGATGATCAGAAGAAAGACCTTGCAATCGATTGTAAAGCTGTTCATCAAAAAAATTTTTCGACTCTATCCTTGCAATACGCTGTTCTTGACTCTTTCCGAATTGATGAGCGAAAATTAAATCATCTCCTCCCAATTCCCAGACTAATTTTGGTACATAAATATCAACCTGATGGTATGAATCTTGAAATGCCGCTTGACCTATTCCGTTCTCGGAGCGCGTCAAAGCAATCGCATCAGTTTTGAAATCATAGGTAAGATTTACTCCTGGATGATAAATTGAGTCTCCAGAGCGCAGATATAATGTCGATTCTGCACGGTCAATACGGATATTTTCCTCTCCAATGTGCACTTTTTCCGATTTGGCCAACAAGAATGGAACACCATTGGTCATCACTCTTATTTGCGCAGGAGCATCACTTGTTCCAATTCCATTAAAGATTGCACCTTTCAATTCGAAACCTCCTATGTAATCAACGTCTGGGACTACGTCCTCAATCACATACGTGTTTTGATACGAGCTAAAATATGGAAACAACCGATCGCTCTCACGATTTACTTTAAATGCTCTCTCCGATAGTTTTCCGAGCACCGGTGCATCAAAATACATTGACGTTAAAAAAACAGAATCTGCCCGTAAAGCGGATTTTTTCATTGAAACATCATAACTTCTTAACTCCGCAAATGTCTCTGCCGAAGAGAGTCCAGAGCGCTCCCAGGTGATTGATCCTCCTGCCCCATTCCATTTCTTCAGAACCGGATTGTACGTTCCACTGGTTTCTATTATTTCGATACTATCGATGACTTTATACGAGCGGCCACTTCCACTATGAACCCGACAAACTAAGTTTCCATCTAAAAAGTTAATTACTGCATTTTTCTTGAATTCAAATGAATAATCCCCTCCTTCATAATACCATGAAAAACCAGTAGAAGAGGCAATTTTATGCTCAGTAAAAAAACTACATGAGAAGTCAATAAAATTTACAAACTTCTTCTTCGTTTTGTTCACAGCAAAAGCGTCCACACTTTCATGCCATGCGTCAAAACTCTCTTCCGATTGCCTATTCATGTAAAAAGAACATGCCGAATAAACGTAGTTAAATATATCAGGATACGCTTTAAACCGCTTCTCTACCAGAAGATTGCAGGTTTCTACCATTCTATTGAATGATGACCTTGAGACTTTGCTCGAACCATTTAACAACTCAGGAAGAATAGACTTGACAAACTTCCTGGAATCACCTTTAACAAACGTGCTCATTTCCTTCTGAAATGTCTTCACGAATTTTTCTCTGGTACCCGGATACGTTTGTCCAGTTGCTACAAATGAAAACAACACAATGAAACACGCAAGAAATAATCGGATCCACATAACTATTTTTTTATTTTTTTATTTTTTTAAGCAGCTGTATTGCTGCCCACTCATCTTTTTCGAATCGTTTTATTAGCATCAATCCATTTTCCTCAGCACAAGAAACCATTTCATCTACATCAGTTATAAAAAAACCACTCAAAAGCAACACTCCTCCAGGCTCCAAATGAGCTGCATAAGAACTTAAATGACCTTTCAAAATATTTTTATTTATGTTCGCAATGATCAAACCAAAGAATTCATCTTTTACAAGTTCAATGTCACCACATTTCACTTCGATTGTTTTGCAATTGTTTGCATTTGAATTCAGTAGTGCATTTTCAGCAGACCAATCCTCAATATCGATTGCTAAAACCCGCTCAGCCCCAAGATTTTCAGCGACAATCGCCAATACTCCTGTACCCGTACCCATATCCAATACATGCATTGGCATTGTATCCAGTTCAAATAGTGCCTTGGTCATCATCCATGTCGTTTGATGATGCCCTGTCCCAAAAGACATTTGAGGTTGTATCCTAACTTTCATTCCCTTTGCCTGATCATCAGAGTGAAATGGCGCAAGGATTGTGGCATATTCCTCAACATGTACAGGATGAAATTCAGCCTCCCATACAGCATTCCAATTTTGATGAGGAATAATCGTTTGTGTCGTCGAATAATTGACTGAATCATCAAGAACAATTGATGTCTGAGAGAGTAATTCATCCACATCTAAATCAGCACTTCCATACGCTAGTATTCCCTGTTTGGTGTCAACAAAGCTATCAAAGCCCAGTTCTGACAACTCAGCTATTAGAATATCGCTCCAAGGCTTCTTAGGGGACAAATCTATTTTAAGTTCCAGTGTATCCATTAATAGGATTTAATTATCTCACAAAATACTTCTGATTTCAATGAAGCTACTCCAATGAGACCGCCATCCACGTTTGGACATGAAAACAATTCTCTAGCATTTTCATGATTGCAACTACCTCCATACAAGAGAGAAACACTTTGTGCGGTTTCTTCATCATATTTCTCGTGAAGCCAGGTTCGAATGGCACGGTGCATACTCTCCGCTTGTTCTGCAGATGCAGTCTTACCAGTTCCAATTGCCCAAACCGGTTCATAAGCAATAATTCGATCCAGCATTTCATCTTTCGATAGATGAAACAAACTCTCTTCCAATTGCATTTTAACAAAATCAAGTTCCTCGCCTGCCTCTCGAATCATTAACGGTTCACCACAACAGAATATAAATTGAAATTCTTGTGAAACAGCAGCATCGACCTTGAGCTTAAGAATATCATTTGTTTCGGCAAAATAAGCGCGACGCTCACTGTGACCAATCAAGCCAATATTCGCTCCAACACTTTTTATTTGATTAATTGCCAATTCACCTGTATAAGCTCCCTTTGCCTCAGCATGGAAGTTTTGGACTCCCAACTCAATGTGATCGTCTAACCGGTGCGATAGGGTATCGATGTAGACCGATGGAGGAAACAAAACAACACGGACATCACTTTCGATGTGATTAATTTTCAACACTTCAACCAATCGAATTGCTTCATCCAATTTGAGGTTCATTTTCCAATTTCCTGCTACTATTTTTTGAGCCATTACTTTAAATGATTTGATCTAAACAACTCCACTGAAGGGGTCGATCTATAGGGATATTTCCCTTTGACAATGCCCTTCTCGAAAACTACAATCGATGGATTTGATCTTGAAATAATCTTCAATTCAATCTCATCCATCAAAAATGTAGGTATATTAAATTTATTCTGCGTTCTAAACTCATTGATTGAGGAACGGCTTGCGTTACAAATAAGTATGAAAGGTACATTCTCTTTCTTCGATGCAGCAAAGAGTGCTTTTACTTTATCAATATTGTCCCAACAAGCATCATCAAGGCGCTTTGAAATAACTGCAACAATTCGTTCCTCACGAAGCAATGCATCCTTTATATCCACATCGCTAATTGCATCAGGAAAACTAAGAAGCGTATCTAGAACCGTATAGGCTGATTCAGGATAATCCAAAGAATAATATTCCTGAATTGGCACCTCATAGATTTGATCGTCATAATGATCTCTGAATCGAATGACTCGAATGGAAGAAGTATCAGTAAACTTCTTAATCATCTGCAACCCACGCTCAGCGTCACTTAAATCTGACAGATTAATCATTGGGTGAAAATCCATAATGGATGCATTCTTAGGCTCTACAAGCACCTTTTCACGCATTTCCTTATACTTCCAATTCAGGGTGTCTTCCCAAATTTTTGAATTGAAATAGGCTTCAGAAGTTGCATTAAACTCTTTTTCTTTTCCAGTTATTAGGTTTTTGTAGACCAAAACATTTTCATATTCTCCAACAACTCCATCGTTCATTTTAACATTTAAATCGGAGCCGATGGAATATGGTCTGTAATCTTTAATCGGATTATACATTAACACATATGTTGTCATAAAAAGTGTCAGAAAAACAACCAAAAGAGAACTGCCATAGTAGTTACCTAAGTATCGATTCCCATTACGAAGCACCCAAAGCGCACCGAAGATTGAAATAGCTCCAAAGAAAATTGGAAAATACCATCCAAAGACCCAAGAAAAGAATAAAATAACGATCAGAGAAGCAGGAATTAACACCCTATTTTCCTTTCGTGTATTTGGAGTAATAATCCACTGCGCTATGAAAATCCAAAATACCAAGTAAAGTAGAACTATATCTTTCCATAAAGATTCCTTTGGCGTTAGAGAACGGCCGACCGACCCTTTCATCGCATCTCCGAAACAACCACAGTCATCAACGCATTGAGGTGATTTCAACTCACCAATAACAACTTCATCCTTCGATTTAGAAACAACCCAAATCAATTGTTCGTATTCTGTGTTCGCTTTTTCAGCATTTTTTGCTTCGTTATAAGACCGTCTTGCTTCACTTAACTTCGTCTCTGCAACTTGAGCATCGACAGCATCAGACATGATATAAGTGTCATGATCCACAAACTTTATATCACCATCACAGGTTGAGGTATGCCATGTAAGAAGTGTAAAAAATAGCATCATTGCCATCATGAGGTAGGAAACGATCTTGATTTTACCTCCAATAATTACAAGAACACCAAGAACAATTTCAACAACGCAAATCAATACACTTAAAAAAAGTGCCCAATCGATAAATACCTCCATTGAAAAACCTGGAGCTCCAAGAAGTTCTTTTACCCTATATGCTAATGCTCCATCTTCAAAGTACTCTTCGAGCTTGTATGAAAATCCGATTGGGTCGTTGGCCTTGACCAGTCCCGAAACAATAAAAAGTCCACCAACGAAAACCCTAGAAGTACTAGCCATTAACAACCGACCTTTGAAAATAATGAGTCCACCAATACTCAGCATCATTAAAATCCAGCCCATTGATTTGAATAGCGTGGCATTGTCTTCAAAGTTATCGTGATAGCCTATTACTAGAAATGTTAGTCCCAATAAATTAAGAACTATAAAACCAATATTAAAGATCAATGATCTTCCTTCAAGAGTAATTTTCTCCTTCATAATTTTACGTTTTGACCAACATTCAAATGAATAAGCGCAAATACTGCATAATTCAACATGTCAAAATAATTCGCATCGATTCCCTCGCTAACTAACGTTGCACCATCATTGTCTTCAATTTGTTTGACTCTAAATATCTTTTGTAAAATCAAATCCGTGAGAGAACTCACTCTCATATCGCGCCAAGCCTCTCCATAATCATGGTTCTTCTTTTTCATCAAATCCGTTGCCTCTGCCGCATACTTATCGTACAAAAAAACAGCCTCTTTTGCTGGCAATTCAAGCGCTTCAAGATCCTTCTCACGTAACTGAACAATAGCCATAACACAGTAATTAACAATTGCTATGAACTCATCTTCAATATTCTCTCCCACCCTATTCTCTCCGGTTTCTTGTAACGTCCGGATCCGCTGGGCTTTTATAAACAATTGATCAGTTAACGAACTTGGTCTTAAAATTCTCCAAGCAGTTCCGTAATCCTTTGTTTTCTTTGAAAAAATATCTCTACAAACATTGATTACATTTGTGAACTCAGTATCAGTTTTACTCATTGATTTAACTATGCAAATTTCAAACGTTGAAGATACAATTTTTCCCAGTAACAAAAGTATTGTTGCCGGTGATAAGTTCATTGACTTATCCACACCAATCGTTATGGGAATCGTGAACGTGACGCCCGATTCTTTCTATAGTGGCAACAGAGCCACATCAATAAACATTATTTTGGAACGCGTTAAAAATATGTTAATGGAGGGCGCTACAATTTTAGACATTGGAGGATATTCCTCCAGACCGGGCGCAACGGACATATCAATTCAAGAGGAAACAGATCGAGTCGAGCCTGTTATTCGAGCAATCATCCGTGAGTTTCCAGATGCCACAGTATCAATTGATACATTTCGCTCCCATGTCGCTAAAGTTGCAATTGAAAATGGAGCGACAATCATCAATGACATCAGTGGTTTCTCCATCGATAGTCAAATTTGCGATGTTGCTGCACATTACAAAACACCCTACATATTGATGCATATGATTGGAACACCCCAAAACATGCAGAAAAATGTACAATACAAAAACTTGTATATGGACATGTGCAAGTACTTCTCAAAAAAAATAAATATACTTGAGTCAAAGGGTATTCATGATATCATTATCGATCCAGGGTTTGGATTTAGCAAAACAATTGATCAAAATTATGAGCTGCTCGATTTCTTAGATCGCTTTCATTTTCTTGATAGACCGATTCTTGCTGGGCTATCAAGAAAATCAATGATCTATAAAAAACTAGGCATTCTTCCGGAGCAAGCGCTCGAAGGCACAATTGAGTTAAATAAAGTCGCCCTGAAAAAAGGAGCACAAATTCTTCGAGTACATGATGTTAGAGAAGCAGTCGAATTAATTTAAATCCTTCATTCAAACGAAACAGAGTAACTTTTAAATAAAGGCAGACCAATTTTTTTAGTCTGAATCACCCTCCAAACAAATCAAAACCTGACTTCTCGATAATGGACTGAGCACCTTGAACTCCACCTGTATGCAGAAATACAATTCGTTTGCCGTCCATAGCGCCGGAATCAATCTCTTTTTGCAAAGCATACATTGCCTTTCCAGTGTAGATGGGGTCAAGTTTAATCCGATATCGATTGTGAAACGACCGGATGAATTCAAGCAGCTCCCAAGTGTACTTCCAATAGCCTCCAAAGTGATATTCATCAGAAACAAGTACCGAACTTAAAGCAAAGTCAATTGCATCCTCCGCCATCGCAGAACGACTCATTAACGATTGCATTTCACCGATTGAGTCGTAGCCCTTTAACACAGGTACTACCATTAAACGCTGACTGTCGTCAAGACCCAGAGCCAAGCCGCAACTGGTTGTTGAAGTTCCTTGAGCAGAAACAATCACATCAAATGGTTGCTCAATCTGAGAAACCAACTCTTGACAACCAATCATCCCAAGATAATTGGCTCCACCCTCGGGCACAACATAATAATTTGAATTTTGAATAAGTAAATTCTCCTGATAATAGCGGTCATTCCTAAGTTGATACAATTCACGGGAAACAAACTGCAATTCCATCCCATAGCTAGTACACCGTTTCAATATTGCATTACTTTCAGAGGTGAGCTCATCACCACGAACAATCCCAATACTCTTGAGACCTACCTCAGCACATGCCGCAGCTGTAGCTAACAAATGGTTGGAATAAGCCCCCCCGAAAGTTAAAATCCCAGCATTGTGGTTTTTAAAACACTGAATGACATTGAATCTCAATTTGCGCCATTTGTTGCCAGAAATATCAGGGTGCAACAAATCATCACGTTTCACAAACAACTCAATTCCTCTCGCATCCAAACTTGCTGATTGTATGGGTTGTACTATCGATTTTTTAAAATCTATCACTTTGTTTCTTTTCTCTTACAAATATGAGTTAAATTTGTCGCATGAGCGATGACATGTCTGGTTTTTCAAAGCGAACGAACCTTGATAAAGAAGATTTTTATACAAGTCCTGAGGGATTCATCATCTTTACTGAGAAATACCACTTAAAACGAGGGTATTGCTGCAAAAGTGGCTGTAAACATTGCCCGTATGACTTCAACCAAAAAACAGGTAAAATAGAGCGCTAATACACCCCTTTCTCGGGATATTTCCCCTGAAATTGACCCATTACAGACTTGATATATTTGATATCCTTCTTTACATCGTCCGTTGGCTCAAACAAGCTATGAAATCCACCAATCTTGTTTTTGTAATCCATGTAACAAATATAAATTGGAACATCTGCCTTTTTCGCAATGTAATAAAACCCTTTTTTCCAATTTGGATTGTAACTTCTTGTACCTTCGGGAGTAAATACCAAGAAAAGTGAATCATTCTCATCAAACATTTTAACTGCTTGATCGGTGAGGTTGTTGTTTTTACTACGATCTACCGGAATTCCACCCATCTTCTTAAGTATCCACCCAATTGGGAAAAAGAAAGCTTCTTTCTTAATCAGAAACCGTCCGCGAACGCCGTAAGAGATAAATGCCATTCTTCCGATAACAAAATCCCAATTTGAGGTATGTGGACCAACCACAATAACACATTTCTTAACATTTTCTGGGGTTCGAGAATCAATTTTCCAGCCAAAAAGCTTTAGAATATAGAGTGGGATTTTTCGCATAAGACAAATGTAAGGGTTTGTTACAAAATAATGTATAAAGAATTGACACCGAAATTTTATTCTTTTTTGAAACAAAAGATCTTTGAATAACAGCGTTATTGAACTATCCTTTAATGAAGAAAAAGGGAAAAAGAACAAATCAAAATATATAGGTTATTTTGAAATAAACCTTAACATTAAACAAAAGAGTATTTTTACGTATGCAAAAAATTATTGCTACAGGTCGATTGCTTGCCACATTGTTTGTCCTATCAATGCTGTGGATCGGCTATAGCTTGGTTTCACTCTTCCTTCAACCAATCGATAACAAGCACATCGATTGCATCCCCGAGGACGCACATTTTGTTCTTCGTATTGAAACACATAAGATACTTAAGGAAAGTTTATCCTCATTGATTGTATACGAAGATGACAAAACAATAGAACTTCTGAGTAAACTCTACCGAAAGGATGGAAAAACGAAAGTAACATCGACTGGTATTTCGTTTCAATCTGACTTCATTCTCTTTAAACATGACATTAACAACTTTGAATATACCGGAATTCTTTTCAACTTAAACGACTCTAATGTCTTCATGGAAAATATGCCATCACTCGCAAATAATGAGATGTCAGTTGTTACAAATGGAACTGTAGGATTGCTTTATTATGAAACGAAAGGTAACAAAACAAGTAGCAAAGCCCAGCTCAACAGGAGGGCAAATGAAATTTTAAATCAAAAAACGAATTTCGACATTGACCAATTAGGAAAACCAAAAAAAACCACAATCACTCAATTGTGGTCAAACCGTGGATTGTTCGAAAAAACAAATAGCCAGAAAAAAACAATACTCGCTCTTGACTTAAGCGATAAAACGATCAGTGTTCGTGGGGAAATCCCAATCATATTACAAGAAAAACAGTATGATTCAATGGTTTTGAAGCCTAAAGGACTTCATTTAAGGTCATCGTCTGTCAATAAGACCTTAAACGACACACTATCTTCTTTCTTCAAAAGTCTTCACCTAAGGATACCAAAAATAAGAGAAGGATCAGTGAATTATTACGGCCTGGAAATAATTGATGAACCCAGCTATTTTATTGCCCCAAGGTTTGATGCACTGATCACTTTTGATGACACACTCGATTTTAATTCAACAATTCGTACATTTTGCCAATCCAATGACATAAAACAACCAAGGGATCACACAATCTCTTTTAAAGGACTTCAACTGCATTACCGACAATTGAATTCAAATACGCTGGTCATCGGTGTGAATCAGAATCCAGAGCTGATCGATCAAGTACCAAGATTATCTGCTTTAATATCAGGACCAACAGAAGACATTTTATCGGTATCAGGACCTGCACTTTTAAAACGAGCACTTTTAATGATTCCGACTTTTAGGGCAAGCAGTAAATTCGTCAATGAAGCAGATTTTGTTAATCTAAGGATCAAAACTCCACAAAATGGAACTTCAAAAATCTATGGAAGCATTGAATTCAAACAGGAAGAACATGCACTAAATTCAATTCTCCGACTCCTTATTCAAGCAATCTGATTCAATAACTGAAGAAAATAGTCGGGAGCAAATTGCAATCTTGAGCCGTACCAAGAAAACATCTCTCCGTCTACTAAAACCACTTTTGAGGATGGAAAACGCAATTGAAAATCAGCAATATGACTTGCTTTAAACGGGAAAGGTTCAGAACTTAGAAAAATAAAATCTGGATTGTTCTCAAGGCGACCAATCTCTGGATAGCGATCGAGGTTTGTTGCATTCTGAAAACCACATTCGTTCAGCATTGCATCCACAAAGGTGCTGCGTCCTGAAACCATATACGGGTCCTTCCAAATGTAATACAAAACAGTCTTCCGTTCTGTTTGTTCTCGGTATTTCGAAAGCAATGAAAATCCTCGATCTATCTTATCAATTATTTGATTTCCACAAACCGCTCTACCCGTTATAATCGAAAGCTCTTTAATCATATTTAAAGCATCCTTTAAGCTGTAAATATCACTCATCCAAACAGGAGCAATTTCTCGAAGTCGCTCAATATCTTCAATTGTATTTTCCTCTTTATTTCCTATGATTAAATCCGGAGCTAAGGACTTGACCTGATCAATATTAATTGATTTGGTGCCACCGATCCTATCTTTCGAGGAGAACCATTTATTGGGATGAATACAAAATTTCGTGATTCCAACAACTTCATCTTCAAGTCCAAGATCATAAATTAACTCTGTCTGCGATGGAACCAAAGAAACAATCCGGCGCGGAACACGATCCAAACGGATTTCACTTTGCAATTGATCTATAAATAGCTCCATTTATGCGATGGCAGCAATTAGATCATGACGAGTAATAATGTGCTGCTTTCCATTTTTCAGCTCAACAAGCACAGATGAAACATCTTTAGAAATTAATTTTGACAATGCATCAATCGTTGTGTCCTCTGCTACTAAAGGAAAGGGTTGCTGCATAATTGATGCAATTGGTGTGTCTCTTAATTCAGGTGAGTCGCAAAGCAATTGATACACGTTGGCATCATCCAATGATCCGACAAGTTTGCCGTCTTTCATAACGGGTATCTGAGAAATATGATACTTCCGCATTTTATCAATTGCATGAGAAACCAACTCTTCAGCATAGCAAGAAACGAGTGGAGAATCTCCATGTCTCGCCACCAAATCTCCAGCGGTCATTATTTCTTCATCTAAAAATCCTCTTTCCCGCATCCAATCATCATTGAACATTTTTCCAACATACCGACTTCCATGATCGTGGAATAAAACGACAACAACGTCATCATCATTCAGTTCATCCTTTAGTTGTAACAACCCTTTAATTGCGGATCCGGCGGAGTTACCAACAAAAATACCTTCTTCCTTTGCAAGTTTACGCTGCCATACAGCTGCATCTCTATCGGTTACTTTCTCAAACTTATCAATGATATCAAAATCAACATTTTTCGGCAAAATATCCTCGCCAATTCCTTCAGTGATGTATGGATAAATTTCATTTTCGTCAAAAATACCCGTCTCATGGTATTTTTTAAAAACTGATCCATACGTATCAATTCCCCAAATTTTTATGTTTGGATTTTTCTCTTTTAGAAACTTTCCAACACCAGAAATTGTTCCCCCAGTTCCAACACCCACGACGAAATGAGTGATCTTACCTTTTGTTTGCTCCCACACCTCAGGTCCAGTGGTTAAATAATGTGCTTTCGCATTTGAAGGATTGTCGTATTGATTTACATACCATGAATTTGGTGTTTCATCTGCCAAACTTTTTGAAACCGAATAATATGATCTCGGATCGTCTGGAGCAACATTTGTAGGGCAAACATGCACCTCAGCTCCAACCGCGCGAAGAATATCCATTTTCTCCTTACTCTGCTTGTCACTAAGAACACAAATAAGTTTGTATCCTTTTATTATTGCCACAAGAGCCAAGCCCATCCCTGTATTGCCTGAAGTTCCTTCTATAATTGTCCCTCCTGGCTTGAGCCGCCCGTCCGCCTCGGCGTCTTCAATCATCTGAAGTGCCATTCGGTCTTTTACGGAATTCCCGGGATTCGTTGTCTCCACTTTCGCCAAAACTGTTGCTTTGATATCACCAATTGTACGGTTTAATTTAACCAATGGTGTATCGCCGATTGTCTCTAGAATATTATCGTAATATTTCATGTCTGTTATAGTCTGTTAGCGGTCGTAAAGTTAGATACTTTATTCGATTTAAAGCGGTCCTGTTCTGTTGTTTTTAAAAGAGATTGTAATTTTTCCAAGTTCTACACATTTTACGAAAATTAAATGCCATTATTCAACTAAGATGATACCGGGATACAGCCCGAAAAAATAGGCATCGAAATCAGATCTTACCTTGCACCTTAAGGACAATAATTACAATATATCCAATATATGTTGACAAGAAAATGGCACCCTTCAATCGACCAATTCGACTCCCGATGGCCACCAGAAGAACCAGAAGAAGAGCAACTCCAATCATCCAAAGAATATCAAATTCTAGGAGCTCCTGAGAAACGGGAATAGGCGTTACAGTTGAAGTAACGCCAAGCACAACAAGAATGTTAAAAATATTGGACCCAATTAAATTGCCAATGGAAATATCTGTTTGCTTCCTATAGGCTGCGACGCACGATGCTACAAGCTCAGGTGCAGAAGTTCCAAAAGCAACAACAGTAACACCAATGATCGCCTCTTTGTGTTCGTTATTGGGCAGAAGGATGTCAGCAACACCAACCGCTCCATCGATAAACCAATCCGCTCCAAAGTAGAGCCCTACAAATCCCAAATGCAGAAAAAACAATGCTCTCCAGTAATTTGACACATTCCTTTCCTCCGTCCAATCTATATCATTTCCAGACGCTATCGACTGCTTTCTTCCCTTCCGAATTAGAAAAATTGTAAAAGTAATGATGGTCAAAAGAAGCACTACTCCCTCAATCAACGTTAACAATCCATCTTTCGCAAAAAAGAAAAAGAGAAACGTCGCAAATAACATCATTGGGAGGTCCAAACGCTTGGTTTGCCGATCTGCAACAATTGGAAAAATTAAAACCGTAATACCGAGGACAAGGGCAATATTTGCAATATTTGAGCCAACAACATTTCCAACGGCAATATCTGGTGTTCCATCCAGAGAACTGGTCAGACTTACAATTAATTCAGGTGCAGAAGTTCCAAATGCAACAACGGTCATTCCGATAATTAGCGGTGAAATTTTCATTGCAGAAGAAAATCCGACAGCCCCTTTGACAAGGAATTCCCCCCCCAAAACAAGCACTATAAGTCCAATAATTAGAAATAAAATATCCATCGAGCAATTTTGATAAAACTGGAACCAGTCAAAGATAGAATATCAATTTGGATTGCCTCTCTTTTCATTCGGATTATCTATTCTTAACTCTTAAATTTGCTGGAAATCAATTGAAATGGAATTCCAACTTGTTTCCGAATTTGACCCAACTGGGGATCAACCTCAAGCAATAAAAGAATTGGTTGCTGGAATTAACGATAACATTCCCAACCAAACCTTGCTTGGAGTTACTGGGAGTGGGAAAACGTTTACCATTGCGAATGTTATTCAAGAAATTGACCGACCAACACTAATCCTTTCGCACAACAAAACACTAGCAGCACAGCTTTATGGAGAATTCAAGCAGTTCTTTCCACATAATTCAGTTGAGTATTTTGTATCTTATTACGATTACTACCAGCCAGAAGCATTTATGCCTGTAACAGGCACTTACATTGAAAAAGATCTAGCAATCAATGACGAAATCGAAAAACTACGGTTATCTGCAACATCGGCTCTGCTCTCAGGTCGTAAAGATGTAATTGTAATCGCTTCCGTATCCTGCATATATGGAATTGGAAATCCACAAGAATTCGCAAATAGTATCATTCACATCAAAAAAGGAACAATCATTTCGAGAAATAAGTTTCTTTACAAACTAGTTGAAAACCTTTATTCGAGAGCAAATCAAGAATTTGAGCGTGGAACTTTTCGCGTTAAAGGTGATACGATTGATGTCTACCTTGCCTACGCCGACTACGCCATACGCTTCGAGTTTTGGGGAGATGAAATCGAATCTATAAGTTCGATTGACCCCGTAAGTAACGATTTTATTGAATCCCATGAAGCCATAAGCGTCTATCCTGCAAATATCTTCGTTACAAGTCCAGAAACAACGAAAACAGCCATCGAGGAAATTGGAGAGGACATGGTTCTCGCCGTAGAACGTTTTCGAAAAGAAGGTAAGATGGAAGAAAGCAAGCGGTTGGAGGAGCGTGTCAGTTATGATTTAGAAATGATTCGTGAACTCGGATATTGTTCAGGTATTGAGAACTACTCGCGTTATTTTGACCGACGAAAGCCGGGGCAACGACCGTTCTGTTTGATCGATTATTTCCCTGATGACTTCTTGATGGTTATCGATGAAAGTCATGTGACCATTCCTCAAATTCGGGCGATGTATGGTGGAGATCGTGCTAGAAAAACCAACCTCGTAGACTATGGATTTCGCCTACCATCTGCAGTGGACAATAGGCCACTGCGATTTGAAGAATTTGAAGGCTTGCTGGATCAAACAATTTATGTTTCTGCTACTCCCGCAGATTACGAGATGGAAAAATCAGAAGGAGTTGTCGTTGAGCAAGTCATTCGTCCAACAGGTCTTTTAGATCCAATAATTGAAGTGAGGCCAAGTGCAAATCAAATTGATGACCTAATCGAAGAAATTCAAATTCGTATCAACAAAGATGAACGAACACTGGTCACCACTTTGACAAAAAGAATGGCTGAAGAACTCCAGAAGTACCTTGATAAACTAGGAATTCTCTGCCGTTATATTCACTCCGATATTGATACTATCGAACGAGTGGAAATTCTCCGCCAACTCCGACTGGGCGATTTTCATGTCCTTATTGGAGTCAACTTACTTCGCGAGGGGCTCGATTTGCCCGAAGTTTCATTGGTAACTATACTGGATGCTGACAAAGAGGGTTTCTTAAGAAATGAACGATCGCTTGTACAAACCGTGGGACGCGCCGCTCGAAATGTAAATGGTACAGTTATCATGTATGCCGATCGAATGACAGACTCAATGCAACGGACGATTGATGAGACAGCTCGCCGACGAAAAAGACAGGAAAAGTACAACAACGAGAACGACATGATTCCTACCCCACTGAATAAATCGAAAGTGAAAATTTTAGAATCAACAAAAGTAGCTGATGGTGATGGATCAAGAGAGCATAATCTTGAAATAACAACAGTTACAATAGATGATCCAGTGGTACAAAATATGACAAAAGAGCAACTCGAAAAATCGATAAAACATACAAAAAAGCAAATGGAAGCTGCGGCCAAAGAATTGGACTTCATGGAGGCTGCTCGATTACGTGATGAATTATTTGCGCTTCAAAAACAAATTAAATCCATTGAACAATGAACCTTAAAACTGTCCTTGGCCAACTGCGGATCCTAGCAATAATTGAGGGTATTTCGTATCTTTTATTTGCTTTTACAATGCCTCTAAAATATAAATATGAAATAGGCACACCAAACAAAATTATTGGGATGATTCACGGATTTTTATTTATTGCCTATTGTATTTGGGTTGTTCGAATTGCATTCCAAAAAAAATGGACAACTAGAATAACATTCCTTTGCTTGGTGGCATCTCTTGTACCATTTGCCACATTTGTTGTAGATTCAAAACTGCTCAAGAAAGAAAATTAATTATCAATTTTATACTAACATGGGGATATAACCCCATGAAAAAGGATTACTATGCAAATTGTGAATTTCTTATTGCAATCGGCATTCGTATCGAAGACGATTTTCTTAAATTCGCAGTTATGGACGACCGAAAACACATAGAAGTTTGTTTTACTCCTGGGGAGTACGAGTATTTCAAAGGAGAATATGATATTGTTGTTGTTATTGACGTACTTCGGGCAACATCTGCCATCTGTGCCGCTTTTGACAATGGTGTCAAATCCATAATTCCAGTCGCATCGATAGACGAAGCCAGAGAATATCAAAACAAAGGGTATCTTGTTGGCGCAGAGCGTAAGGGACAAATTGTTGAAGGATTTGATTTTGGAAACTCCCCTTACTCATACATGAAAAAAGAATTAAAAGACCAAGAAGTTGTACTCTCTACAACAAATGGCACCAGAGCTTTGGCAATGGCAAGTGATGCTCCGACTGTCGTAGTTGGATCGCTTCTGAATCTTGATGCATTGTGTAAATGGCTGGAAGAACAAAATAAAAATACGCTCTGCCTATGCTCAGGATGGCAGGACAAATTCAACCTTGAAGACACTATATGTGCTGGAGCAATCTCAGACTATCTGCTAAAAACAGGGAAGTTCACGGCTGATGAGGATGCATCAATTGCAGCAAAATATTTGTACATGTCTGCATGGGAAAATCCATTAGGCTACTTAAAATCAAGTTCCCACAGACGTCGTTTAAAAAATCTAAATTTAAATGACGACATTAAATACTGCTTAACACCAAATCAAACCGATGTTATTCCTGTATTGAAAGATGGTAAAATTATTAAAGCATAAATTTATATTCCTGCTCCTCTTGCCTTTAATGCTAAATGGTAGGGAGAAACAAAATAAATCGAACACCACAAATTGGGGCTTTTATGCGCACAAGCGTATCAATCGTCTGGCCATATTCACACTGCCACCAGAGATGTTTGGATTTTACAAAGAACATATGGAATACCTCACCGAACATGCTGTTGATCCTGACAAACGAAGGTATGCAATGGAAGGAGAAGCACAACGCCACTACATTGATATCGATCACTACGTGACTGGCCGTGAAGATCCATTTGAAAAAATGCCAAGAAAATGGGAGGAAGCCGTTGCGAAATTCACTGAGGACACTTTACAAGCCTACGGAATTATTCCTTGGCACCTAAAAAGTATGAAATTCAAACTCCAAAGTGCTTTCGAAAAGAAGAATGTAGATTTAATTTTAAAATATTCTGCGGATATTGGACACTATATTGGCGATGCACATGTCCCGTTACATACAACTGAGAACTACAACGGTCAACTTACTAATCAAAAAGGAATTCATGGCCTATGGGAAAGTCGACTTGTAGAAATCAACAGCAACAATTATGACTACTTTGTAGGCAAAGCACAATACATTAATTCGATTGAAAAATTCATTTGGGAAACAATTAAAGCATCACACCAAGCTGTTGATTCTGTATTGCGAATTGAACAACAAGTTACTGATGATATGAAGATTGATACTAAATATAGCTTCGAAGAAAGAGGAAATAAGACAGTTCGAGTCTATTCTTATGAATTTTCTGAAGCATATCATTCACGCATGAATGGAATGGTAGAAAGAAGGCTAAGAGCTTCTATTCAAGCTATCGCCTCATTTTGGTATACAGCTTGGATCGATGCAGGACAACCAGATTTATCAATACTGCAGAATACACCCCCATCAATGGCTATGATGGAAGAACTCAAAGCATTAGACCTTCACTACGAAAAAGGAAAACACAAAGGACGAATTTGCGAATAAGTCCAACCTGTTTTGTATTTAAATAAAAATTATGAAGAAACTATTGATTTACGATCAAATTAAAATACGCCACATTCTATGATGACTAATCAACGTATTTTAATTGTTGCAAACGTTTGGCCCGAACCAACATCATCTGCGGCTGGAACAAGGATGATGCAGCTCATTCAATTCTTCAAAAGCAAAAACGCCGAATTACTATTCAGTTGTACTGCGCACCCCTCCGACTTCATTGAAGACCTTAATGCAATGGGCATTCAATCAAAAAAGATTACAATAAACTCAAACACTTTCGATGCGTTTCTTAGCGAATACCAGCCCACAGCCGTCATTTTTGATCGATTCAATGCCGAAGAACAATTCGGATGGCGAGTTATGCAAAACTGCCCCAAAGCCCTAAGAATACTAAATACTGAGGACCTACATTTTCTTCGAAATGCGCGACAACAATCAATAAAAAAAGGTATTGATCTCGATCTTCAAGACAGAAGCAGTTTGAATTCAGAACGAGCTGTTCGTGAAATCTCTTCAATCTATCGATCGGACATTTCACTGTTTGTCTCAGAAACTGAAATAGAATTGCTGAAATCGGTTTTTAATGTGCCTGCCCACCTTCTCTATTATTTGCCGTTGTTCTCACCTGTGCCGCTTGACAATACCCCAACTTTTGAGCAACGAAAAGATTTTGTATTCATTGGTAATTTCAGACATGCTCCCAACTGGGATAGTATTTTATTTATCAAAGAGAAAATTTGGAAACACATTCGAAAACAACTTCCTGATGCCAAAATCAACGTTTATGGCGCATACCCCAATCCAAAAGTAAAAAACCTACACAATGAAAAAGAAGGTTTTCTTGTACACGGACGTGCGAAAGATGCCATGCAAGTTCATTTAAATGCAAGAGTCAGTCTTGCACCTCTGCGGTTTGGTGCAGGTATTAAAGGAAAACTGCTAGAAGCGATGCGTACAGGAACACCAAACGTAACAACATCAATCGGTGCGGAGGATATGCAAATCGATCACAACTGGGGAGGAAGAATTGCAGATAATGCAGAAGAAATTGCAAGCTGTGCTGTACAACTATACTCCTCCCCAAGTCTCTGGTTAGGTGCACAAAAACAGGGTTATACAATTGTGAATGAACGCTTCAATGCTGCTTTGCATTTGCCTGCTTTTTCTGATCGAATCAACTCATTGATGGAATCACTAAGTGTACACCGGAAACAAAGTTATACTGCAGAACTAATGCAGCAACAAACAGTAATGAGTTCTCATTACATGTCTCTCTGGATTATGGAAAAAGATAAAAATACCCCGAATAAATAATGTCAAAACAACGACAAAAGACAAAGAAATCAGATACATTACTTACATTAGACGCAAACAAATAAATCAATGATTCAAGTTTCTGAATTACACAAAGAGTTCACCTTATCTCGGCAACAGCGTAAAGAACTGAACACTAAGAATTCAAAAGCCATAGCTGTGAACGGTATCAGCTTCAAATGCGAACCAGGACGGGTATTTTCACTTTTAGGACCAAATGGAGCTGGAAAAACGACAACACTTCGTATGCTTTCAACCATATTTAAACCGACATCGGGCGCTATTGAAATATGTGGTATTGATGCAATTGCGCATCCTCAAGAAGCACGGAAAAAAATAGGATTCTTGACAGGGTCAACAGGCCTCTATGCCCGCTTAACCCCAAACGAAGTAATTAAGTATTTCGCTGATTTATATGGAGTTTCAAAACAAGATTTTGAAGAGCGAAAAGACAAATTGTACACCTTGCTAGATATGCATGAATTTCAAGGAAAGCGAATTGGAAAGCTCTCCACAGGAATGAAACAAAAAGTCTCTATCTGCAGAACAATGATTCACAATCCAGAGGTTGTCGTGTTCGATGAACCCACCAGTGGATTGGATGTAATAACAGCAGAAAACATCATACAGTTGATTCGAAATTGCAAAAAAGAGGGCAAAACAGTGATTTTCTCCAGTCATATAATGAGTGAAGTTGACTTGTTGTGTGATGACCTCGCAATTATTCACAAAGGGAAAATGCTGTTTAATGGGACAATGAAAAGCTATACAGATCAAATGCAAGCAGAGAACATAACTGCCGAGTTTATACGTATTGTATCTGAATCAAACAATTCAAAACGCACCGAACAATGATCTTTACCATATTCAAAAAAGAACTAAAAGATACCTTACGGGAGAGACGCACACTTATCATGACACTCCTTATTCCACTACTTATTTTTCCTATTATTCTCAATATATTTGTTGGAGTTTCTGATTCCTTTTCAGAAAAACAGGCCGAAAAATCAATTGCAATAGGATTCATTGGTACAGATGACAATTATGTAAAAATACAATTGGAAAAGCTCCCTGAAAACATGGGAGATAAAGAGATTATTCGTTACAAAGATACAGCATCGCTGTTAAATGATTTGAAATTAGACTCCATCCAAATTGGCGTATACACTGGAAAAGAATTTAATGAAACAATGCGTCAAAAAACACCAGCTAATGTAACCGTTTTCTTTAATGCCACAGATGTGGGAACGCAAGACCGTGCGAAAGTATACATGACAGCAATAGAGGGAATTGCGATACGAGAGCGGTATGTAGAGATGAACTTGAAAGAAACGGAATTAACGCCAATTAAAACACACTACTCTAACATTGCCTCAAGTAAAGAGATGATTGGAAAGTTCGCAGGCGGCATTCTACCTTACATCTTTATTGCCTTTGGATTTATTGGATGTATGTATCCAGCAATAGATTTATTTACAGGAGAAAAAGAGCGTGGGACAATTGAAACTTTACTTACGACTCCCGTACTGAGATGGCAAATTTTAACTGGAAAAATGATCGTTGTAGTATTATCTGGACTTCTTGCAGCATCTTTCGCTCTAATCGGATTGTTTGTGTCAATTGAAGTACTCAACATCGTTGAAGATAAAGAATTATTGTCCATTATCCATAGTATCTTGAATCTGAAATTCATTCTTTTGCTCTATGGACTTTTACTTCCACTGACAATTTTCTTTGCAGGTGTAATGGTACCTGTAGCTGTCTACGCCAAAAGCTTCAAAGAAGCACAAAGCATCATCGCACCACTCAATATTATTATGGTACTACCGGCCATGGTTGGTTTTTTCCCCGGAATCGAATTGAACACAATCACAGCATCAATTCCTGTTGTCAACGTTGTTTTAGCCACAAAGGATTTAATTGCTGGAACATTAGATATCGGACTACTAGTGCTTAGCTTTGCCGTGATGTTATTCCTTGCCATATTAGCTATTGTTGTCTCCTACAAACGTTTTGATCAAGAAACAAATATTGTAATGTGATAAAAATAAGTGCCATGAAATCATTTTTAATCGCCTCGTTTATTGCTCTATCGTCCCTATTAAACGCACAGACAGCGAGAACCGTATTCAATGGTGACTATTCCAAATGGCAGTTTGATAACTATTCATTTCGAACGGTATTCAATGATGATTGGGACAATTGGCAATGCAATGGGACTTCAATCAAAACTGTATTCACAAATGACTGGAACTCATGGAAAATTGGAAAAGTGACCATGAAAACGGCCTTTTTCAATAACTTTGATCATTGGAAGATTCAGGGATACAACAAAGCGATTAATGTGCAAACAGTATTCAATAATGACACAGAAAGATGGAATATATCAGGAGATTTTGAGGGAACAATCCGAACTATCTTTTCAAACAATTACAATCAATGGTCCATTGATGCCGAATTATCTGGTCTCGAGGAGGACCTTCAAAAGGCCGTAATCTTTACTGCTATTTTCACAAGTTTCATGCAAAAAAAATGATATAAGTCATTTTATTCTTCTCAGCAATTCTATACTTTCGCTGGAATAGACTAAACCTTATAATTTAAATTATCATGAAAAAGTATTCAGTTGTGATAAGCCTTTTGCTTACCCATTTTGCATTCTCACAAAACGGAACGATAACCAATGGTGGATTTGAGAATTGGTCCAACCAAGATCTCTATGAATATCCAGTAAATTGGAATACTTCAGACCATATACAATTCATTTCAAGTCCAACAGTCACCAAATCAACAGATGCCCAGGATGGGACGTTCTCATGCCAAATTGGCGTGGTAGAAATAGATGACGATACACTCTTTGGTGGTGTCTTTCATGGCGATATGACAAACTTTTATAATGCAGGAATTCCATATTCCGATACATTCAATGAAGTTCGCTTTCAATACAAATCAGACATTCCAGCAGGCGATACATTGGTTCTGTTTATCATTCGATTTGAAAATGGATCTTCAAGTGCAGAAATAAAAGAGGCCGTTGTGGGGACAAACTCAAACTGGACAGCAGGATCAGTAACTGTAAGTAATGCGACACAAGACTCACTATTCATTGGGTTTTTAATGAATAATCCTTTTGGAAATAATTTACCAAATCCAACAGCATGGGCAAGAATTGATGCATTAGAGATGTATAATAATGGCACAGCTGTCACAAATATTCCAAATCCTAGTTTTGAAAATTGGAGTACACAAACTACTGAAAACCCAAATGAATGGTATTCATTCAATCAATTCATATCTGGCCATGGCAACGAGAATGCAATCAAAACCACAGATGCGAATACGGGATCGTATGCAATAGAATTGTCAACGATTATTGATCTTGTTTTTGAAGACACGATACCTGCTGTTATTTCAATCGCACCAATAGACTTTTTCGGTACGAATACCCTTACCTTACTGCCTTACAACGCCTCACCAACAACATTTAGTGGAGCTTATAAGTATTCTTCGGTCAATGCGGATCAAGGATTTATTGAAATTGAATTCTTCCAATCGGGTAACTCGATCGGATCACATACAGAACTATTCAATGATGCAGCAACATGGCAAACATTTAGTTCACCATTGACGATTTCTGGTCAGCCGGATTCATTGCGATTTTTTGCCTTTTCAGGCAATAACCCAGGCTCAGTATTAAAACTAGACGATCTCGTATTCTCAGGAGGAAATGTTAGCTTAAGTGAGTTTGAAACAATGAATGTATCTATGTTCCCAAATCCAGCAAAATCCTCAGTGATGATAAAGACAGAAGGAATGTACAGTATTAAAATTGTAGATTTAATGGGGCATGTGGTAAAATTCAAGAATCATGCAAACGAGGCAATTGAACTTGATATAAGTGACTTAAATTCGGGCACCTACTTTGTGAAAATTAACAGCCATGAATCATCAACTGAAACACTGAAGCTAATTGTTGAGTAACTAGCACAAATAATTGAAAAAGAGATTCACCAATGTGGGTCTCTTTTTTTGTGTTTTCCTCCCCTATTTTCATAAGTAACGCTTATATTTGCAGACCCAACAATTACCTGGGTGGCGGAATTGGTAGACGCGCACGCTTGAGGGGCGTGTGTCTTATGACGTGTGGGTTCGACTCCCATCCCAGGTACATTCAAAAGTAAAAAGCCGAAACTGCTCTACAGTTTCGGCTTTTGATTTTAGGACGTGACCAAAAAATCTTATGCAATTTTCCAAAGCTAAAAATAGGAACCAAAGGAATTTTCAACATTCCTAACTCTTCTCCCAGAGAATAATTCTTTTATCATCTCCGACACTCGCAAACAACGAATCGTTCAAATGAGCTACATCATTCACCGAATGGTGATGACCGCCCTCTTTTGAATCAAGTCGTTTTATAAAGTCCAAATCTATAGTCCATAACTTTAGAGTTTTATCGCGACTTGCCGAGACAAAATATGATCCAACACGGATCAACCTATAAATGGCAAAATTGTGTGCAGGAATCTCTAGTAGAAGTGTATTTGTCTTCCAATTCCATTTCCGAAGCATGGCATCTTTACCACCAGAGATTAGGTGTTCCGATGAAGTTGGATCAAAAAGAACAGCTGTTGCCCCATCTTTGTGTCCAGAAATAGTAGAAATCTCATTAAAAAACTCCGTGTCAAAAATGCGAATTGTCCCATCCTGACAGGTAAGTGCGAAATTCGAACCATCGATCGAGCACTGAATATCTCTTATTTTCCCACTATCGAGTGGGAGATACAACAATAAATCTAGCTTTTCAATATCCCAAACCGACAAATTCCCCAAAGCATCGCCAACATACAATTGATTTTTGTTGGGATTTGATGAAATCGAAAAAAGTGCCTCTTTGTGTTGCGAAAAATGCTTTAACTCTATGCGCTTTTTTAAATCGAATACATGTAAAGCTCCGTTAGCTAATCCTACAAAAAGTAGATGTTTGAACAATTCCATTGTATAAACAGGGGATTCAAACTTGATAGCAAACTTATCCTGAGTTCCACTTTTGAGATTCCAACGGGTTATAAACTTGTCTGCACTTCCAGTGTATAGAAACTCTCCATCAAACACACACGTGTAAATAGCACCTGAATGTCCTTGTAGTTCTTTTTGTTTCTGGAACATGTTAGCAAATTACTCTTCCTCTAGTTCAGCCTCTTCATCGTTGACTTGCTTTAATCGATCAGCGACATCAGTTGGCAACGACTCGAAGAAGGTATCACCGCGCAAACCAAGGCGCAGACATTCTAAAGGGATCATTTCATTCGGTGCAATATTACCAAGATTTACATTCGCGCCAAACAACTTTACAAACCAAACCTGTTGATTTTTTTGTGGTGCCTCCCAAAGAATATCTTCAGGATTTACTTTCGCAATTATTCTATTAATCAACAGGGTGTGCGCTGTTCCATTCGGACGGAAAACACCAACATTTCCAGATTCCCGACCTTCAGCAATTACCTTCCAGGAACCCGCCTCCAATTCGGTAGACATCATTTTAATCCACTTACTCGGAGAAATCAAAATACCAGAATCTTTGGATCCTACTTCTGACAAAACTGTTCTCTCTTTTGACATTTTTCGAATCAACTCACATTTTTCATTGTGATCAATGATTATCGATCCATCCGATATCTCAGCCAAATCTAAATCGTACTTATCAAGAGTTCTTAAATAATCCTCGAACATACCACGGGCATGAAATACTTCAAAAAGTGTTCCGCCAAAATAAGGACGAATTCCTGCTTGCTTGTATAGATTAATTTTTTCTTGCAAATTTTGAGACACATACGAAGTTCCGAATCCAAACTTTACAACATCCGTCAAGTGACCAGATGCCTCAATAAAATTTTCAACTTCACGCAGGCTCAGCCCTTTATCCATCATCATCGTAACGCCTGACTCTCTCGGTTTTTCCGTACGTTTCGGAATGTATGTCAATTCAAAATTCATAGTATGTATATGTATTAATCGGCCAAAAGTACAAATTCTGAAACGTTTTTCAATGCAGGATTTATCTCAAATAAAACCATAGCATTTCCGCGATCAATTGCTAAACAATCCTTGAATAATACAATCGCTTCTTTTGACTGTCCAAGAATCCACAATAAGTTAATTTCCAGTATTTTATGTATGGGGTTCACGAGGTATGCTTCTCGATTCTCTCTCAAATAATCCAATGCATATTGAGGCGAGGTTTCGGATAAAAAGTTCACATAGTTCAAAAGACTTTCAGTATCGTGTGGTTCCAAGGCCAGTGATTTCAGATAGTTCTCATCAGCATGCTCTACCTCACCAATCTTTTCGTAAGCTCCAGCAAGCACATGATAGATGCTCGCATTTTCTGGATCCAATTCCAATGCTTTACAAATTAAAACAATTGCTTCCTTCGTTTTTCCATCCAAATCTTCAACGATTCCGAGTCCCAACCAAGCATCAGGCAACATTGGTGCCAATTCAAGTGAGCGTTGGTAATACTTTCGTGCTAAGTCAAGTTCATTAAGCTGTTCGTGGCACTCTCCAATATAACTGATAGCTATTGGATCTTCACCGTCAATTTCCATACACCTCTCAAAACACTCAATTGCCTTCGTATAGCGGTTCAGCGACAAGTTATTGTGTCCTAGATTAAAGTATGCCGGACCAAATTCACTATTAATTAGAACGCAATAATCATATGCCCAAACTGCTTTTTCATAATTTTCTTTTTTCGAATACGCGTTTCCAAGGTTGTACCATGCAGTGAAGGAATAAGGATTGTCATCAATAAACTTGGAGTAACAATCAATCGACTTTTGGGTTGCTCCGAGATAATCATAACAGAAAGCCAATTCATAGATAGCGCCTTCATTGTTTGGGTTTGCAGCAATCGCCTCTTTAAGAATATTAATGGCCAATTGATAATCTCCATTATTCTGGTACTCCATCGACAAGTCCAAATAGATTTCATCACGGTCTTCTGGAGCAGCCTCAGAAAGAGCAATCTTAAAATACTTGATGGCATTTTTCGCATCCTTCAGTTGACTGAATACCGATGCTTTAGTAAGCATCAATTCCATAGATTGGAGTCCCTCACGTTCAATTTCAGTCAACAAGTGAATGGATTCTTTGAGATTCCCTGTGGCCGACAATGCCTGAGCTTTTCGCAGTTTGAATAACGGCTTGTAGGAAAATTGTGTCAACGCTTCATCAACACACAACAGTGCCTTTGTATAATGTCCACCGATTAGTAAATGATCGATCATTGCTTCCCAACGGTCACTGTCCAAAAATCCAATCACTTCTCCTTTAAGAAATGCTTCAAACTTCTCGAGATCTTCTTTTAAAGGACCTTCAAAAAACTCATTTTGCTCTTCGTCATCATCAAACATGCATCATCCAATTGGCTCAATCTAAACTATGAAAAAAATAAGCGGAGGTCAAAAAAATAAACAACACTTTATGAACAAAGAATTAACAATGAAAAGATACAACAAATAAAAGTGTGATTGTTTTTATCTTTTGAGCAAGCAATTCGTATTTTACTTTTGGCTACAAACAAAAAGGGGAACAACAATTGCTCCCCTTTTTTCATCTAATTCGTCAATTGACTAATTTTTTCCCGCTCTCTTGCGGTCTGTTTCTTTCAGTAAAATCTTACGAATCCTCAAGTTTTCCGGCGTTACCTCAACGTACTCATCCGATTGAATATACTCAAGACATTCTTCAAGACTGAACACTTTCGGTGGTGCTAATTTCACCTTGTCATCCGCTCCAGATGAACGCATGTTTGACATTTTCTTTGTCTTCGTAACGTTTACCGTCAAATCATTCGCACGACTGTTTTCTCCAATTACTTGACCTTCATAGATGCTCTCACCCGGTGAAATAAAAAATGTTCCACGCTCCTGTAAATTGTTCAATGAGAAAGGAATCGAAGTTCCAAGCTCCATGGAGATCAACGACCCATTCAAACGTCCAGGAATTTCACCTTTGTACGGTTGGTACTCTAGGAATCGATGCGTCATAATCGCCTCTCCAGCAGTTGCAGTAAGAAGGTAATTTCTCAAACCAATGATACCGCGGGAAGGGATTTCGAATTGGATAATCATTCGATCTCCTTTCGGTTCCATATTTTTCATTTCACCTTTTCGCTTCGATACAGCTTCAACGGCTGTCCCACTATTTACTTCAGGCAAATCGATTGTTAACTCCTCAACAGGTTCACATTTGATCCCCTCAATTTCTTTTATAATTACTTGTGGCTGTCCCACTTGTAATTCGTAACCTTCTCGGCGCATTGTCTCAATCAAGACAGACAAGTGCATCACACCTCGCCCAAAAACCATCCATTTGTCCGCTTTGTCCGTTTTTTGAACACGCATCGCAAGGTTTTTCTCAAGCTCTTTGTCCAAACGCTCAGAGATGTGACGCGATGTCACCATTTTTCCCTCTTTACCGAAGAATGGTGAATCATTGATGGAAAACAGCATACTCATGGTTGGCTCATCAATAGCAATACTCTCCAAAGGTTCGGGTTGCTCAAGATCGCAAATACTGTCTCCAATCTCAAACCCCTCAATTCCTGTAATTGCGCAAATATCGCCTCCTTGCACCGAATCTACTTTTACTCGATTTGTACCTTCAAAATTAAAAACGTCTTTTATTCTATGCTTTTGCTGTTCGCCATCTGCTTTCGAAAGCACAATTGGCATATTTGGCTTTAATTCTCCTCTTGTCAATCGACCTATTGCAATTCGTCCTACAAATGAAGAGAAATCAAGCGATGTGATTAACATTTGAGTATTTCCTTCTGGAATTGACACTGGAGGATAGTACTCCAGTATTTTGTCCAACAAAGGCGTAATTGATGTTGTTGGATTTTTCCAATCCTCGGACATCCATCCATTCTTTGCGGAACCATAGATCGTTGGAAAATCCAATTGATCTTCATCTGCATCCAATTCAAACATCAAATCGAATACTTTTTCATGTACCTCATCAGGGGTACAGTTCTCCTTGTCTACCTTATTCACAACAACCAATGGCTTCAACCCCATTGACAATGCTTTTCCAAGTACAAAGCGTGTTTGTGGCATTGGTCCTTCAAATGCATCAACCAACAAACAAACACCATCCGCCATATTCAATACACGTTCAACCTCACCTCCGAAATCGGCGTGACCAGGAGTATCAATAATATTGATCTTCGTTCCTTTGTAGGAGACGGAAACATTTTTGGAAACGATGGTGATTCCTCTTTCTCTTTCCAAATCATTGTTGTCCATAATCAACTCACCCTTCGGACGGTCTCTTTCATTTACAACTGATCCTGCTTCAATCATTTTATCTACCAACGTCGTTTTTCCGTGGTCGACATGTGCAATAATTGCGATGTTTCTAATTTCCATCTATTTAACTAATTATATTGTCAATTGGTACTTTCTATCTGCGTCTACTTCTTTCTCGACTTCGGTTCCCTCCTCCGGAGAATCCTCTATCTCTTTTGCCTCGATGACCGCCTCCACCGCCAGATCGCCTCTTTCCACCACCACGATTTCCGCCTCGGCTTCCTCCATCGCTTTTCTTCTTCGTAACTTCAACAGAAACCGTATTCCCTTCGTAATCCGCTCCATTTACTTTCTGAATGATATCATCTGCAAGGTTGTTGTCCGCCTCAAAAAATGAAAATGACGCGAGTATATCGATACGACCGACCTTATCAGATTTTAGCCCTGTACTATCACAAACTACACGAAGTAAACCTCCCGGATTCAAACCATCTCGTTTACCGAGATTCACAAAAAATCGTGTCTTATTTTCATCATTACGACGTCCTCCACGTTCTCTTCTATCGCCTCGCTCACCACGATCTCGATCCCTATCGCGACCTCTGCCCTCTTTCGCATTAATATCCCCTGCTCTGTTGTAATACTCAATAAAACGGTTGAATTCGGCCGATACAAATTTCTTGATGACCTCTTCCTTGGAAAAAGAATCAAATTCTTGCATTACCGCCGGGAGGAACTCTGCCATATCTTCCTCTTTTACTGGAGTAGTAATGACTTTATCTACCAATTTCATCAGTTGAATCTCACAAATTTCCTTCGCATTTGGAATATTACCTTTTGTAAAAGAGGTTCTGATCTTCTTCTCAATTTGCTTGATTTTATAGCTTTCTCTTGGCGTTACTAAAACCAATGATTCTCCATGCTTTCCCGCTCGTGCTGTTCGCCCAGAACGGTGAGTGTAGTTCTCAATTTCATCGGGAAGGTTGTAGTTGATGACGTGTGTGATATCATCTACATCTATTCCTCTCGCTGCAACATCTGTTGCTACCAAAATCTGTATTGCTTTTGTTCTGAAGCGACGCATAACATTGTCACGTTGTGCTTGAGATAAATCGCCATGCAACGGCTCAGCACTGTATCCTTCTTTACCGAGCTTCTCAGCAACTGCCGCTGTTTCTCGGCGTGTCCGACAGAAAATCAAACCATAAATATTTGGATTAAAATCTATCAAGCGCTTGACAGCAGAATACCTATCTCTATCAGAAACTGTGAAATATATGTGTTCAATATTTTCGTTTGTTTGATTCTTATGCCCAATGGATACCTCCAAAGGCTGCTCCATATAATTCTTTGCAATTGAAGCCACTTCTTTTGGCATCGTTGCAGAGAACAACCAAACATTTCTCTCCAAAGGAGTATGGTCAAGAATGTGATCAATATCCTCCTTGAACCCCATATTAAGCATTTCGTCTGCTTCATCAAGAACAACCCAATCAATTTGATTCAAATCAATTGCTCTTCTATTCGTTAAATCAACCAAACGGCCTGGAGTAGCTACAATGATTTGTGCTCCTTTCTTTATATCTTGAATTTGTCGCTTAATGTCTGTTCCACCATATACTGCGACAGTATTTACATTAACGTTTTTCGAATAGTTCTGAATGTCCTTAGAAATCTGTAAACACAACTCACGAGTTGGACAGATTACCAATCCTTGAGGTTTCTTGCGTCCCTCTTCGACTTTACTTACTAGCGGAAGACCGAACGCTGCCGTCTTACCTGTTCCCGTTTGAGCTAAACCAACGAAATCACTTTCCTCCTTTAAAAGGTGTGGAATTGCTTCCTGTTGGATCGGAGTGGGTGTTTCAAACCCCAGTGTTTTTAACGACTTCAACACCCCACTCTTGAGCCCTAATTCCTCAAATGTCATCTAAATATTTTAAAATAAGGTGCAAAGGTACGGAGAATTTAAAGAACAGTATGTTAAAGCACAATAAAGCTTCTGAAGTCCTTGAAATTCTGACTAACTTTCGTTTTTTGTAAGTTTGTGTCCGAAAGACAAATAAGAATCAAACCAATCACATGACAGCAAGTGCCCTATCGATAATCATTCCTGCCTATAATGAAGAGAAAACCATTCATCTGATTTTAGATAAAGTGAAAGAGGTACAACTCATAATGGGGATTCAGAAACAAGTGATTGTTGTAAATGATTGCTCAAGCGATGACACCAAAGGAGCCGTCGAGACCTACATGTCAAAAAATACAGATTTAGATATCGCATATTACGAGCATGAAGTCAACAGAGGTAAAGGTGCAGCACTCCATACAGGAATTGAAAAAGCGACGGGTGATCTCTTGGTGATACAAGATGCGGATTTGGAATACGATCCGGAAGAATACAACGACCTACTAAAACCACTCCTAATGGGGCAAGCTGATGTCGTTTATGGGTCGAGATTCATCGGAGGAAATCCACATCGAATTCTCTTCTATTGGCACTCAATCGGAAATAAATTTCTGACCCGCTGGTCAAATCGATTTACAAATCTGAACCTCACCGATATGGAAACATGCTACAAAATGTTCAAAACAGAGATTATTCAGGGCCTCAACCTACGTGAAAAGAGATTCGGATTTGAACCCGAGGTAACGGCAAAAATTTCACGAATCAAAAATATAAGAATCTACGAGGTTGGGATTTCCTATTACGGAAGAACCTATGAAGAAGGGAAAAAAATTGGATGGAAAGACGGGGTTCGTGCACTCTGGTGCATTGCCAAATATGGACTCTTTAAGGCAAAATAAATACTGCTCAATCGTTTGTAATATCCGTCTTTGGTCTGTCAAGTCCGGATTGCTCCTCATTCTCACTGTCCTGGACCGATTGTGATGGGTCGATTTCAACTTTGGGAATGCTTTCCTCATTCAAATCAACCTGCTTGCGTTTATTCGGCGGAGTATACTTCATTGTATTACCAATATCCTCAGCGTATTGATCCAAGGGTCTGCGCACCTCCTCGGCTGTTTCTTCTATAATCCCCTTAAGATTCATTTCTCCTTTCATCCCATCAGCAGATTTTTTAATCTCAGATTGAATATCAGAGGATGCCTCCTTAACCTGTCGAATTGCACGTCCTAATGTTTTTGCCAATCCTGGAATACTTTTCGAACCAAAAAAAATAAGTACGAATACTAAGATTAATACTATTTCGCTTGCCGCAATATCATTGAGAATTAAAAGCATAATACAAATCTACATTTTTCGATTGTTCGATCGTTCGTAAAGTTCATTTTTCCACAAACTATTTCAATAAAAAAATTAAAACCCCGCTTTCTTGGCTGGATAAGCGTTAAATGTTGCTGTGGCTACAGCAACTAACTGATTTTTTTGATTGACAATTTTTCCTTCGGCAAATAAAATCCGTTTCCCGCTTTTAAGAATGTTTGCACTTCCAGTTAAAACATCATCTAAAAAAGCAGGTGAAACAAACGAAATTTTCATTTCTACAGTAGAAACAACTTTGCCATCAAGAAAAACTTTCGATAGTGCTGCAACTCCCATTGTCCCATCCATTAAAGCACTGATTGAACCTCCATGGGCCGCTACGGGAGTAGCCAAATGTTTTTTTGAAATGGTCATCGAATACGCAACCTCTCCCGGACCAATAATTTCAAAATCCATATCGAGAAGAACTCCAAAATGATTTGACTTAATATACCCCTGAACAATTGGGTTGTTTAGATAATCTTCCATCACTTTTCACTCTTTAAATGTACATCCATTTGAGGGAATGGAATGGACAATCCTGCTGCGCCAAATTCATTGTAAACACGCTCGTTCATTGCAAAAAACACATTCCAATAATCCTCTGTTTCGACCCATGCACGGACCGTTATGTTCACAGAGGAATCCCCCAAAGCTCCCAAACCAATGAAGTTGCCCTCATCTTTAAGGATTCGACTGTCCTCGTCCATAAATCGAGAAAGCAACAATTTCGCTTGTTTCAAATCATCTCCATAAGCGATTCCAAACTCCCAATCAACTCTGCGTTTCTTCGCTTTGGTGAAATTGGTAATCGTACCATTTGCAACGGCGCCATTCGCAAGAATGATCACTTTGTTATCAAGTGTAGTTAAAATAGTATTAAAGATCAAAACTTCTTTAACACTCCCCTCCTCGCCTTGCATGTGCACATAATCTCCAACTTTAAATGGTTTAAAAAGTAAAATCATAACACCTCCAGCAAAATTGGACAATGTTCCTGAAAAGGCCATTCCAATCGCCAAACCAGCAGCACCGAGTAGTGCAACAAATGATGTCATCTCTACCCCGAGCTGAGAAATAGCAGTGACAACAACCAATGCTTTTAGGCCTATACTCGTCAAACTTCGCATAAATCCGATTAGACTTTGATCTGCTTTGCGGCTTATCAAAATACGTTCAACAGCTCTACCCATAGCCTTGGCAATCCAAAATCCAATAACAAGAATTGCTATCGCAAGGACAATGCGAAAGCCCAAATCGATCAATATACCAACAATTTTATCTTGCTTGATACCCAGCCAATCTTCCACCTGATTCATAATTTATTTTTTGCATTCTAATTTACCAATAATCTGAATTCAATTATTCCGCCGATCTTCTTTTCGCTTCTGCCTAGCCAATTTCTTTGCTTCCTTCAATACCCTCTTGCGATGTGATTTAAGAAATTTTTGTCTACTTACAATCGATTCTTCACTACCAGGAGCAGCATCATCCTCAGCACCTCCAGCATTAAATTGGGGGAAAACGTACACCTGTCTACCACTTTCATCGTATTTGTACTCTTCAATCAAAACATCTGCTTCATACAATACCCTGCACTTTAGTTTCTCATCTGAGTAGTATTCTTTAAACCAACCTTCCTTAACACCGTCCTCGTAATTTTCTGTTTTTTGCAGGTGTCCTTGGTAGTAAAAGGTTGTAAACTTTCCATTTCGAATCCCATTGCTCCAAACTTCAGTTTTAAGCAGTGTACCGTCTTCATAATAATACGTGCATTGCTGGTCTTTCTTGCCCATATTGTAATTAAGTTCCTCAACAACTATGCCGTCCAGATTGTAGATTTTAAAAGCACCATTTAATATACCTTCATTGTAATTTACTTCACGTTTTATGGAACCTCCTTTTCCTTCCCAATCACGTTTATAATAAGTGACCTTTGCTCCGTGCAGAACACCATTCTTGTAATTTTCAAACTTTAATGTATCCTGATAATAAATCCCCTCCTCCGATCTGATAGGCTTCGCAAAATATATTTGCCTCCCGTCTTTTTCTGTCATTACATAGTTTTCCTCCCATGCCAAATAGCTCGTACTGTCGTAAAAATACATCCATTTTCCATTCTCTTTTCCCATACTGAACGAACGGATAACTTGTGGGCAGCCACTTTCATAAAACGTTGTATCAAAACCGTCTTCTCTCCCATTAACGAAACCAATCCTCCGGTGTTTTCGACCATTGATATGACACGACTCACAAGTTCCTGTAAATGGTTTATTACTCCCTGAAATATTTGAAAAATCGGAAGCTTCTAGAAAAACAAGATCCATTTCCTCATCATATGACAGGTCCCTATTGA
>Ga0213861_10000280_pt1 | contig 43665 bp, 38 predicted proteins | sample PICome_4_FD_160110 | JGI IMG/M metagenome (GOLD analysis project Ga0213861, IMG submission 160110) | Coastal seawater microbial communities near Pivers Island, North Carolina, United States - PICO131 | ecosystem: Environmental > Aquatic > Marine > Coastal | place: USA: North Carolina... | reverse complement strand
TTCTGCGGGGCTTGTTCAGCAAGCAGGTTGATGCCTTGCGTTACTTACCACTAACGGCCGTCACCGGTTTGTTTATCCTCTGGTTTGGCGTGGGCGATAGCATGAAGATCGCTTTTTTGGCCTTTGGTATCCTGGTGTATTTATTGCCGGTGGTTATTCAACGGATCAAAGAAGTAGAAGATGTATACCTCACCACCGTCTTTACCCTGGGCGCTACCAACTGGCAAATGATCAAGTCGGTGTATTTTCCAGCGGTCCTCAGTAAATTGATGGATGACATCCGGGTACTTACGGCCATCAGTTGGACCTATATCATCATCGCCGAGCTGCTCAACCGGGAAGGTGGCGTCGGCGCCATGATCTGGCTCAATGGTAAATACGGCAAAGTAGACAAGGTTTTTGCCTGGTTGTTGGTCATCATTTTGGTGGGTTTTCTGCAGGACCGACTCTTTGTCTACCTCGACAAGCGCTTGTTTCCCCACAAATACTACAAGACCGTTTTTACGGGCTTGAAAGAGGTGCGGTACGGGTTCTGGATGATGCTGGGTAGCGTAATGCTGTTTTTACTGCTCAGCAGTATTTTCCCAAACTGGGCCCAACCCCTCCAAAGCTTACTGTACATCACGGTTATTACGGGTTTGATTGCTGTTATTTACGGTGAAATCCGTTTTCAACGTTCCTATATTTCCTAATTATGTCCGTATTTAACGATTCGTCCTACAAAAACATCATCGAGCTGCGCCAGGTGTCACAAAGCTACGACGGCGGCCAAAGCTTCATTATCCAGGAGATGGACTTCCTGGTGGAAGATAAACCCGCCCAAGGGCAGTTCGTCGTTATTCTCGGCCCCAGCGGCTGTGGGAAATCTACGGTGCTGCGCTACATTGCCGGCTTGCAGGCACCGACTTCCGGGGAAGTTCTTATGCACGAGCAGCCGATTGGTCCTGACAACCGGGTCGGGATGGTTTTCCAGCAATATTCCAGCTTACCGTGGCTGACGGTGTTGGAAAACGTAGCACTGGCACTGGACTATCGGGGAGCTACGGAAAAAGAACGAACCAGCGTGGCCATGGAAATGATCCATAAGGTAGGGCTGGCCGGGCACGAGCAAAAATTTGCCCAGTACCCTACCCTGTCCGGGGGGCAACTACAACGGGTAGCTATTGCCCGTAGCTTGCTCGCCAACCAGGAAATCCTCTTAATGGACGAGCCCTTTGGTGCCCTCGACATCAATACCCGCCTGCAAATGCAGGACCTACTTGCTGAACTATGGCGAGAAATCCACCCGACCGTCATTTTTGTCACCCACGACATCAGCGAAGCCGTCTACCTGGCCGATGATATTTATATCATGAAAAAGGCGCCTTCGAAATTTGTCGAACACATCCACGTTGACCTGCCCCTCCACCGGCAACGGGAAATGAAAAGGGATCCCAAATTTACCGACCTGGTGCGCCTGGTCGAGGATCGGATGCTGCACCTGGCCGGGGAATAATTCGCGGCACAAATATCATTTAATAGTCAAAAATCGTTCATTCACTGCCAATAGGTAACAATTGGTTACTAATATGATATTTTAAGGTCTAAACAATGCGTTCGTTTTCTAATTTTGAACGTTTATAATACATAGAAGTAATTACAGTGGCATCTGCGTAGCCTGTTTTATAGGTTGAAGTGGGTAGCTGCTTTTTCTCAAACATCAACTATTTTCATGAAACTGCATCAATTTTTAGGATTTATATTCCTACTTGGATTCTCCCTGCTAAGCGCCCAATCAGAAACGCCAACGCCCAAGAATTGGCCCCAACTGGACCTCACAAAGGACGGTTTCCCTGGCATGAGTACCGACAAGGCTTACGCTGAATTACTCGCGGGCAAGGGCGGGCAGACGGTGATTGTTGCCATCATTGACTCGGGCGTAGATGCCGAGCACGAAGATCTGGCCGACATCATGTGGGTCAACAAAAACGAAATCCCCGGCAACGGCATTGACGACGACCAAAACGGCTACATCGATGATATCCATGGTTGGAATTTCATTGGTGGCAAAGACGGTCAGAACATCAATGCTGAAAACCTGGAAATCATCCGCATGTACCGTCAGTACAAGACTCGTTTTGACGGCGTGGACGTGGCCAAGTTGTCAAAATCTGCCCGCAAGGACTACAACCAGTTCAAGGAATACGAAAAAACCATTGAAGAAAAGCGGAGTAGCCTGGAGCCCAATGCCCTGCTGTACGGCCGGACACTGGAAATGATGGACGACCTTGTGGAGGCCATTGGTAAAAAACCGGGCAATATCAAACAGGCGGATGTTGAAAAGCATGTTGAAGATGCTGGCAATGTAGGCAAAGCCGCCCAATTTATGAATGGTATCCTCGACAAAGGCGAAGACTTCGCCGACGTTTATGGCCAGGTGAAAGGTGCCGCTGATTACTTCGGCGAATCGTACAACTTCAACTGGAACCCGGAATACGATGCCCGCGCTATTGTGGGTGATGATCCGGCCAATTTGAATGACCGCAACTATGGCAACAACGACGTGGAAGGCCCTGATGCCCGACACGGTACCCACGTAGCCGGTATTGTTGCCGCTATCCGTGGCAACGGTATTGGTATGGACGGGGTAGCCAGCAACGTCCGCATCATGTCGGTACGCGCGGTACCCAATGGTGATGAACGCGACAAAGACGTGGCCAACGCCATTCGCTACGCCGTAGATAACGGCGCCACTGTGATCAACATGAGTTTTGGCAAAGGCGAGTCGCCCTACAAAGCTGCCGTTGATGATGCGGTGCGTTACGCCCGCTCCAAAGATGTTTTACTGGTACACGCAGCTGGCAACGACGGCAAGGAGAACCAGTTTGACAACAATTACCCCAATGACAAATTTGCCAAAAAAGGCTTTTTAAAGCCCAAGTACGCCGACAATTGGATAGAAATCGGTGCCATGGGCCCTGCTAATGACGAAAACCTGACGGCTGACTTCTCCAACTGGAGTGCCGATAAAGTAGACGTCTTCGCGCCAGGGGTAGAAATCTACTCTACCGTCCCCAACAACGAATACGAAGACCTGCAGGGTACGAGTATGGCTGCTCCAATGGTTGCTGGCCTCGCCGCACTATTGCGCTCCTACTTCCCCGACCTGACCGCTGAGCAGGTGAAGCAGATCATCATGGATTCTTCGGTGAAGCCCCAGCAAATGGTTAATGTTCCGGGTGAAGACGGTAAAGCCACGTTGAGCAAACTGTCGGTAAGCGGTGGCATAGCCAACACCTTCCGCGCAGTAGAAATGGCCATTCAAACGAAAGGTGCCAAGAAGAAAGCACCCGCCCGCGATCCTGGTCTGACGCCGAAAGCGTAACGAAATCGGAAGTCGGAGGTGGGCGGTCGGAAGTGAGAAGGTCTTGCTTCCGACCGCCCACCTCCGGTTTCCTATTTTCATTTTAATTAATACCTCGTCCTTTCCACTGCCCATGCCTTCCACCGTGCTATCCGAATTGCATTATCTGCCTTGTATTGATGCATTTCATCATTTCAAAAAGGCTGATCTGGTATTGGTGGAAGCTTGTGAAAACTACCAAAAAGGGAGTTATCGCAACCGTTGCCACTTGTTAGGTGCCAATGGGGTTCAGCGGTTGAGTATTCCGTTGGCCAAAGGCAAAAACAACCAACAACCCATTCAGCAAGTTGCACTAACCTACCACGAGCCCTGGCACCGGCAACATTGGCAAAGTATTCAATCGGCTTACGGTAATTCCCCTTTTTTCGCCTACTATGCCGATGCGTTGGCACCGCATTTTTTAACGAAGCAGTATGCTCATCTTTGGGATTTCAACCTGGCGCTCCTCACGACGGTCTTCGGGTTCCTGCATTGGGCCGACAAAACCATTCAACCAACGACGGCCTACGCCCAGGACTTGCCCCCATCCACCGTGGATATCAGAAACACCTTACCGCCCGCTACCTTTAGTGAAGGATCAACCGGGACGATCTTCCCGGCCTACCCCCAGGTCTTTGGTGAAAAACATGGCTTTATTCCCAATTTGAGTATTTTAGACCTTATCTTTTGTCAGGGACCCCAATCCAATCTGTATCTTAGCAGCGTTTCTGCGTCTTAACAAAAGATTTAAGGGGTCAGCAACCCACCCTGATTCATTAGCTTGCGCAGGGTAAGTTTCGTTTTATTCATCAAACCCGTTAAGTGTGGCCAAACTGCTCAATCAACAATTGCAAGCCCAGCGTGCTCAGTTGGAGGAAAGTATCAAAGACCTGCATGAGTTGACCATTCGCATCGGTCACGAAGAATTGAGTGCCACCCTGAGTGAACTGCGCAACCGGCTGCACGAACCCTTTATGTTCGTCATTGTAGGTGAAGTTAAAGCGGGCAAAAGTAGCTTTATCAATGCTTTGCTCGCCACCGGTGAGGAGATCACCAAAGTGGCTCCTCAACCGATGACCGACACCATCCAACAGATCCTCTACGGTGAAGAGCGGGCGGAGGTACAAGTCAATGAATACCTCAAAAAGATCATTCTTCCGGTTGATATTCTCCGCGATATCGCCATTGTCGATACCCCGGGAACCAACACCATTGTGGAGCACCACCAGGAGATTACCGAACGCTTTGTGCCGGCTTCGGATTTGATCGTCTTCGTTTTTGAAGCCAAAAACCCCTACCGCCAGTCTGCCTGGTCCTTTTTCGATTTCATCCAGGGCGAATGGCGCAAGAAGGTCATTTTTGTCCTTCAGCAAAAAGACTTAATGCCCGCCGAAGACCTGGCTATCAACATCCAGGGCGTGCGGGACTTCGCGCTGAAGAAAGGCATGACCGAACCACACATCTTCGCGGTATCGGCCAAGCAGGAACAGGAAGGACTGGTAGCAGACAGTGGCTTTCTTCCCCTGCGCAATTACATCACCGACAATATCACCGGGGGCCAGGCACCGGCCCTGAAGCTTTTCAACAGCGTGCAAACCGCCCAAAATATCAATGCCCGGATTACCGAGGGGCTGGTGCTACGCCGCCAACAGTTTCATGCCGACGAAGCATTCCGGGATCAAATTGACGAAACCCTGAACGAGCAGGAGCGCAAAAGTTACAAGCAAGTGGAACTGTTGTCGGATGCCTTGCTCGGAGCATACGATCGGATTACGACCAAAAAATACCTGGAATTAGAAGCAGGATTGAGTCTTTTCGGCTTGCTCAAACGCTCGGTGAGCAGCATTTTTACCAAAACGCCGGGTGCCCAGGAATGGCTGACCCAGTTGGCCAAAGAACTGGAAGACGAACTCAATACGGCCCTCCAAAAACGCCTCAACGAAGGAATGATAGACCTGGCTGGCAGCATCCAGCAAATGGCCAAAATGATCGACCTGCAAATCCGTTCCAGTAAAACCATTCTCAGCAACGACCACGAGATCTTCAGCGATATTGCCGAGCGCCGGGAGAATGTCCTGCGCGACTTGCAAGACCAGTTTTCCCGGTTCATCAGCCGGACCGAAAATTTTACCGACGAATCCTTGTTTCCGGAACGCACCAATTTGTCGCCGAACCTGGCGGCCGGCTCCGGAATTGCGGCAATTGGCGTCATCCTGATGACCGTTAGCCAAATCGGGATGCTCGACGTCACGGGAGGCATTTTAACGGCCATCGGCATCCTCTTTGCCGGTTTCAGTACCCGTTCCAAGCGGCGCAAAGTAACGGAAGGCTTTCAGCTGGAAATCGACCGGGGCCGGGAACGGCTACTGGGTGAAGTAACGGACACCCTGAAGACCTATATTCAGCACCTCAAGCAGCGGATTGCAGCTAACTTCCTGCGTTTTGATGAACACCTGGCCAAAGAAGGTAAACACCTGGTCGACCTGGAATCCCAACACCGCGAGATCAATACGCGATTGAATCAGTTAGAAGCAGATTTACAAAAATAAGGTCGCCACTTTACCAACTTTTCCGTCGGAACGAAGTTAGATAGGCATGCCACGAGCCAAGCAAAAATCCGACTTGCCCCAAAAAAAATGCCAGCATTGCCAACGGCCGTTCACCTGGCGTAAAAAATGGGAGCGCGTGTGGGAGGAAGTGAAGTTCTGCAGTGATCGCTGCCGGCAAGAAAGTCGTAAAAATAAAAATCATGCCAGAAAAAATACCCCTTAGCCAACAATTCCGGGCCGACGGAGATGAGTACGGTTCCTTTGCCTTTCACCCCTACAATGTGTTGCTCATTCTGCTGATCTTCAGCTTGTGTATGCTTTTTCTTTCCCTAAGCCTGGCCTTTGTTTATTCGCGGGTACAGAACCAGTTGCCCCCCATTAAATTGCCCACCCTCTTTTTGTTCAATACGCTCATCCTGATCGCCAGCAGCGGTACCATGTTGTGGGCCAAACGCGCCTACCTCGCCGACAACACCAGTACCTATAAACTGGCGCTGGGTATTACACTGGGCTTATCCATCTTTTTTTTGGGTATGCAAATCATGGCCTGGAACCAGTTGTTTCACCAAAAAATATTCATCAATAGTGGCAACTCTGCCGGCTACCTCTACGTCATTTCCGGCCTGCACTTCGCCCACGTTATTGGTGGTATTCCTTTTCTGGGTTATTTCCTCTGGCAAGCTTACCAAAAAATGAAGGAACCCGTCAGTGTATTGGTTTATTTTAGTGATCCGGAAAAACGGCTCAAACTACGGCTGCTTACCATCTACTGGCATTTCCTGGATGCCCTGTGGGTTTACCTGGTGCTCTTTTTCTTCATCAACTACCTTTTTCGGTAAGGAACTGCCCGACTTTCCATGCGCAATCCCAGCCTGATTTTTTATTGCTGTTTACTCCTGGTGGTGCTATTATCCAATTGCCAGGCCGAGGCACCGATAGATCAGGCGAACAACAACCTACCCGTCTTTCTCGGCAAAAAACGGACGACCCTCACTAACGTGACCGCCTACGCCCGCCCGCATGAGGAACCTTTGGCCCAACTGCCTCCGGGAACCCAACTGCTATTTACCGGGTTGGTATCCTCCCGGCTCTACACCAGTTACTACCAACAAGACACCCTGACCCAACCTTACCTGCAAATTCAACTCAGCCCCCAGCAAACCGCCTGGGTCTTTGGTCACCCCGCTTATTTTTCCGTTCAGGAAAACCCCCTGACCTGGCAATGGAACAACCGTTTGCAGGCGGTTATGCCTACGGAAGCTTTTAACCGGTACCAGGAACTGGCTACTGTTTGGCGCCAGGAAGACCAGGCCAGTGTTTTGCTACTGGCTTTCCAGGCTACCCGGAGCCTGCGCAATGAACTGACCAAAGCGCTGGCGGATTACCCTACCCTCTCCCTGACGGAGGCGCAGGATCTCTTGCCGGGGTGCCTCGCCTATCAGGATCACCGCCACCTGTCCTGGTGGATCGATTTTAATGCCTGGCAAACACGCAGTGCGGCAACCGCAGCCCCCGACGATGATGCGCTCTTCCATTTTTACCGAACGCGCATTTATCCGCCCGACGGTATCGAATACCGCTTCCCTGCCTGGTCCTTTCCCGTTTCCTCCACCCAGGCCCACAGTCTCCTGGGGCGGGGTATTCACCTGCGTATCCTGCAACAACTCGATAGCCTCAACCAGCAGTATCCGCTGGCCACGACCGAATGGCAGTACCTGTGCGAACTGCTGGTTGATGATAGCGCCAACCCACAAACTACTTTCTGGGAAGACTTCCCACTTATCCGTACGGAACTACAGGCACTCATCAAATTCCCCGGAACACTGCTGCTTCCCGAACAACGCCGTTACCTGGCTCACTGCCTGGAAAACCTGGCCAACCCAGCACAACAAAGCAAAAGGGTCAATTTTCGCGAGCGGTAATCACAATAAAGCCTTACCTTTGCCGGTAGCATAACTTAAACGCTATTTATGATTTATCTAGCCATTTTGGCTGCCACCTTGATTTTCGGTGGCCTTGCGCTCACGAGTCTGATTGCCAAAAACATCGCACCTGGAAGCAAAAGGCTGGCACTGGAAACCGCCCGCATGAAAGAAGATATGGATCTTTGGGCCAAAGACCTCGTTCCCATCAACAAGGAAGAACTGGAACTTTTTAGCCTGGGGCAAGACAAGCAGGTGCTGCGCAAAGGAATCACCACAACGGCAAAGGGCATTTTCACCACCATCTACCATGAACCTGTTTTAGCCTATAATTACCGCGAGTACCTCAGCAATAGCGACAAGCCCAACGCCTTGCTGTACGCCCGTAGTGCCGAACACGAATACATCTATTATATTCAAAAGGGAATAGGTACCCTATTCATTGATGGACAGGAAGTAGGTACCCTTTCGCGCGAGGGTGTGCTCCAGGGGAAACGCACCGGGAAGCCCATTGCCAGCATGAAACAGTCCAACCCTTCCCTCCTCCCGGTTGAAGTAGGCGGAAAAGAAATTGGTAATCTCACCCGAAAAGTCTCCAAAGGAGACAAAGGGCTTTACGAACGCGCCTTTGAATACTTGCAACCCGAAATCAACGACAAAGAGGAACAATTGTTCCTTGCGCTGGTATTAAAAGAACTGGTGAGCAGATCCGTGAATTCCTGATTCGTGAACCATTGTTCTTCCATGCTGTTCTAATTGCAATAAAAATCAATTTTCCGGTCTTTTCAGGCCAGAAAAAGTAAAATCCAGGCAAATGAGCCTTCGAAAAAAAGTCAATCTCATCATTTACCGCTTTCGGGAAAGAGGACTGGAAGTCTTCTTTCTCCATGATGAACAACAGGAAGGCCGTAGTTTTCCACAGGGAGAAATGGACCAGACCACTACTGCTGACCATTACAATTATATTTCCCTGGATCCGGTAGAAGAACAGGACGGCAGCACCGAAGAAGCTTATGCCGTAGAAGGAGACTGGCACGAAATTCCCAGCCTGAAGAACATGATCTATCAGGATGCCGTTCAGTTGAAAGAAAAACTGAAGTCACTGGAACAGGGTGCGTTTGTATCTATTAAAGATGCGCTACGGGAAGCCGTTCCTCACCAATATGCTTTTTTGAAAGAATTGAAAGATATTCTCCGCGACCGCAATTCGTTGCGCGACCTGTAAGGCTATTGTGCTTAGCAGAAAAGCCGATGATGTTCCATCATCGGCTTTTCTTATTTAGGCTCCTCGCATCCGGGCCAATACGGCCACCATGGCCAATTGTTCGGCGGGGCTGAGTACGGTATTGTCAATGACAACCGCATCCGGAGCTTGCCGCAAGGGGCTATCTTCCCGGCTGCTGTCAATTTGGTCACGGGAAAGCAGGTTTTCCGTGACGGCTTCCAGGGTTATTTGGTGACCATTGGCCAGCATTTCGGACAGGCGCCGGCGAGCACGTACCTGGGGATCAGCCGTGAGGAATATTTTCAGCTCAGCGGCTGGAAAAACCACGGTACCGATGTCACGCCCGTCCATGACACAACGCTTCTTCCGTCCCAATGCCTGCTGTTGGGCAACGAGCGCACGCCGGACAGCCGAAATAGTTGCGACTTCGCTAACTCGCCGGGAGACCCTCATTTGTCGGATCTCCTCTTCCACCCGCTCCCCATTGAGGTAGGTAACGACTTTGCCATCCACTGTCTCGAATGAAATCTGGATCTGGCCCAAAGCGGCTTTCACCGCGGTTTCATCGGTTGCTGCTATACCCGCCCGCAGGAAGAATAACGTTACGGCCCGGTACATGGCTCCCGAGTCGATGTAGAGGTAATCCAAGGTGCTTGCTAAGGCCCTGGCTAATGTACTTTTCCCACAAGCGGAGAACCCATCAATGGCAATTATTATTCCCTTTTCCATGGCTGCAAAGATAACAATTCTTCGTTGGCAGTTGGGTTCAATTCCCTAAGCTTCCAATTGTTCGAGGAACAATTGCCAGAGATTTTCCAACCGCAAAGGTTCTACCTGGGTGAGTACCCCCCGGTAGTTAAAAGGTTGCTGCTGCATACGTTCCAGGTATTTCTCGGTATTGCGCACGTCCTCCAACTGGTAATTGGCTTTACGCACCTGAAGCAACGCCCGAATAAACTGAATAGGTCGAAAATATTCCTCTTTATGCAAATTGCGGTTGGCCATATTTTGCAGCTGGTCAATCAACTCATCCGCTTTGTTGATGCGCTTTTTCTGAATGGCAAAAAAGACCTGCATGATGAGCATGAAAACCGCCAAAATTTTTTCGTCAGAACTATAATTCAACGTTTTTTCAATGAACTCATCAGGCACGAAAGGCTGGCGTCGCCTGGTGGTGACAATCCGCCGGGACATACCACTTTTCTGTAACAGAAAATAAATGACCGCCTCAAAGAGTTCCCACTTCTCCTTGGTTAGGTAATCTTGTTTAGCGAACCCTTTGTTGGAAACCGTTTGATTGTAGATAGCCAGGGCCTGGATATTGTGATTGGTATGTAAAGCCAGCAAAAGGTAATATTCCATGAAGGTAAACCAGGGACGTGTTCCCTGAGGAAAACGCTTCAGACACTGCTCGGCATTGATCTGTCCTTTGCTGTAATTGCCCAGATGCAAATAGGCCGACATTTTTTTGGTATAAAAATCAATCAGCCGATCCTCTTGGTAAAATTCAGGGTTTTCTCTGATGTAATTTTCCGCTCGCTCACAAACCTCGAGGAGCGCCTCGTACTCCCGGATCATTTCGTAGCGCATGGCCCACACCAAAAACATATTGTAGAAAATCAGTGGGGAATCATAAGTTTCTGATAAACTCAACAAGGTGTTACAATAAGCTTCCATCCGCTCTTCCAGGTCGTTGTCCTTGTGTAGCGGGCGGTAGTAGTCCATTACCACTCGTTGATACAGTTCCTCTGAGCGCATTTCCGCCGACAGGATAAGGCTGTGACCCTTCAGTAAGTCATCGTACATTTCAAAATCCTTGCTGTTGCCTTCCCGGGCCGCATCTTCCCGAAGGATTCGTGAACAATTCACAATAATTTCCGAAAGATAGAACTTCTGGGCCGTCGTTAGGATACTGCGGGCCAGACCAATTGCCGAATTATTGGCATTGTTATCTTGAAGAATTTTTACCAGGGTCCACTCTTTGTGGCAACTGAAGTGCGCACGATCATAATTAGAAGCAGCGGGCTTATTGACATCCAGAAAAAAGAGGGTATTGAGTAAGCGTTTCCGAAACCGGGATTTCAACTGCCGATAACGGGCATCTTTCGGGCTACAACTGTACAACTTCGCTGCTGCGTCCCGGTCGTTCTTGTACTGCCCCGAGGTGAGGTCATCGTAAAATTCATTGAATTTGCTGCTTTTGTTGCGCAAGCTGTATTCATCGAATATTTCAATTTTTTTAACCTTCTTTTTGGTGACTACTGCTGCTATTTCCAAAAGGTTCTTCATGCTGCTTCCCTAACTGGTGAAAAATCGGGTAAAGTGCCCGAAACAAGTCCATTAACCTTGTCACAAAATAGTTACATTTAACAGTAAAATGTAACTTCGTTTTACCAAAATAAAAAAAAGGTTTCCCGCATCCATGCGAAAAACCTTTCGTCCTGCCAGTAGGCAGGTTGTTTACCGGGAATAAGCTGTTTTAATACTCATCCTCGTTAAAAAGAAAGTCATCTTTTCGCGGATAGTCAGGCCAGATATCCTCAATAGATTCGTACATTTCTCCTTCATCTTCCATCCCTTGCAGGTTCTCGATAACCTCCAACGGGGATCCTGAACGAATCGCAAAATCGATGAGTTCATCACGGGTGGCGGGCCAAGGTGCATCCTCCAAATAGGTTGCTAATTCTAGCGTCCAATACATATTAAGACATTTTTATCTGATTGCAAAAGATAATCCGGCAAAAGTAATAAACAGAACGATTAAGTACTAACGGAAGTTTTAAACAAACACTCCCTTAAAAACCTATATCGCTGTAAATCAAGTTATTAACATCAAAAAAATCTGACAATTCCCCGGCAAAATGCCGGTGTAGTAATGCTATTTCCAACTCACGGCTTCGCACGTTTGGGATATTGGCCGATAATCTCAAATGACTTGCCTTCGTAGCCTTGTGGGATTTCTCCGATTTCCGAAGAATACTTCGGACCGGTAGGATCGCAAAAGGTATAATTCGCTCCCTGGTAGCTTACCGTATTTCCAACACGCCCCTTCAGTGCTACGGCTATACTCAGGTGATCGTCATAAGCTATGACGATCATGGGGAGATCAAGTAACACTTTAGCCAAAGCAAAAAACAAGGCACAACGGTCCTCGCAATCTGAAAAGGGGTAAAAAAACAACTCATCAGCCACCAACGGCTTGTTACTTCCGAAAACCTGCTTATCGTCTTTGTAATTAAAAGCAGATCGGGTAAAAGCAGCCAGTAAGGCCAGGGCGTCCACCTGACTTCGACCAGCCATTAGTTCATTTAATTCCGGCACCAGCGATTGCAATAAGCCATTGGAGAGTGGTGCATCCAGGTACCAATATTCATCCACCAGGGGGTAGTCTTGTAATAGCCGGGCGATTCCTGTATGGTAGGTTACCGCCACCTCATGATTCTCTCCTGCATAGGCAAAAGCGACCATTCGTTGCTGGGTGGATGCACAAAAAACCGGCCATTGATTGAACGTAAATGAGAAAGGCTTACCCGTCGGATTCGGCCGATGGTCGAGCAGGTACATCGAATTATTTAACGGCGTACCTTTTTCTTTATTTGACAAATTGGCGTATTGTCGGTTATTCTCCTGGATCAGTGGAATTTCGTACAACACATCCAGGGTATATACATTTACCTGTACCAGCTTGGAGCGGTAAGTGAGGCGCACATCAAACCCGCTTTTTGCCAAAAGGAAATACGTGGTTAGTTCCACCGCCGGGTCGTTGGTACCAGCCCCGTAAAGGCGATGCAGGCACTGGCGGATCAGTTGCCCGTAGAGCCAATCATTCAGCCCCCATTCAACCGCCCGGGCCTGTAAGGTGGCCAGCAGCATTTGGTAGGGTCGGTTTTCCAACTGGTCAAAAGCCCGACGCAGCGCTAATTCTTCGATGCGAACAGGCTGCTTAAACAGCATCTCTTCCTGGTAAGACAACGTGATATCCTGTTCGTAAAAGTTCACCACCAACTCCCGGACGGGATCAATGGGAGCAGCACTGGCCATTACTGGCAAGCAGAACAGAATCAACCACAATTTAGCAGGAGCGATAATCCCCCTTGGATTGGTATAAAACATAGAAAGCGTATCCTTTGACAAAGGATACGCTTTCTGTAGCCGAAGTATTGCTTTGATAGCGCGCAAAAGGCAGAATTAAATAATCAGCATCGCGTCACCATAGGTAAAAAACCGATACTTCTCTTTGATGGCCTCCTCGTAAGCGTGCCGGATGAGTTCGGGTCCACCAAAAGCACTTACCATAATCAGCAAGCTGGATTTGGGTAAATGGAAGTTGGACACCATCGAATCGGCAATCTTGAAGTCGTAGGGCGGATAAATAAATTTGTTGGTCCAACCTTCGGCAGCTTTGAGCAGCGATTCTGCCGAAACAGAAGTCTCAACGGCTCGCATAACTGTTGTACCGACGGCACAGATCTTCTTTTCAGCAAGCTTGGCCCGGTTCACGGTTTCCACCGCTTTCTGCGCAACCCGAAAATATTCGGCATCCATCTTGTGCTTCGACAAATCTTCCACGTCGATACTCCGGAAAGTCCCCAACCCAATATGAAGGGTCAGTTCAGCAAACTCGATGCCTTTGATTTCCAACCGCTTCATTAGCTCGCGGCTAAAATGCAGGCCGGCAGTAGGCGCCGCAACGGCACCTTCTTCTTTGGCAAAAACCGTTTGGAAACGCTCCTTGTCACTTTCTTCGGCTTCCCGACCAATCCGCTTAGGCAGCGGCGTCGTTCCCAAATAGGTGAGTTCCTTGCGAAATTCTTCGTCCGAACCGTCGTAGAGGAAACGAATGGTTCGCCCCCGCGACGTGGTGTTATCCACTACCTCAGCAACCAGTCGATCGTTGTCGTGCTCGTCGCTAAAATACAGCTTGTTGCCTACCCTGATCTTCCGGGCGGGATCAACGAGCACATCCCATAAGCGCGCATCCGTATTCAACTCCCGGAGCAGGAATACTTCGATCTTGGCACCCGTCTTTTCCTTGCGGCCGTACATACGGGCAGGAAAAACCTTGGTATTATTGAAAATAAGAACATCTTCATCATCAAAAAACTCAAGAATATCTTTAAAGTCTCGGTGCTCGATTTCACCTGAATCGCGGTGAACGACCATTAAGCGAGAATCGTGCCGCTCGGGCTTTGGATACTTGGCTATGAGTGTTTCGGGAAGATTGTAATTAAAATGAGAAAGTTTGGTTCTCATCTGCAGTTTTTTACCTTTTTAAATAAGAGCGCAAAATTAACCATTATTTCACCACTATCCGCTTTCCAGGCGATATATTTAAAATATAAAATTCCGGTTCCGGCTGATCTGTATAAAAAGAAGGTGGATTCACCTGCCATTTATTGTTGTTGGCAGAATTTTATAACCGCTTGATCGGAAAAGCGAGATTGCTACTAACAGAAAACACTAGCTTAGCGCAAATACCTGACTTATATGCGAATTTTTATAAAAATAATTACGGAAAGTATCCGTCAGGCTTTACAACAGCTTACCGGCAACAAGCTGCGTAGCTTTTTGTCGTTGCTTGGTATTTCCATCGGTATCTTCTGTATCATCGGGGTGCTTTCCGCCGTGGATTCTCTGGAATACAACATCCGGGGAAGTATGGAAAAGCTGGGCAATGACGTGGTTTATATCCAAAAATGGCCCTGGGGGAATAACAGTGACAATTGGTGGGACTTGCTCAAGCGGCCCAGCCCCAAGTACAATGAATACGAGATCATTCGTGACAAGGCCCGTTCAGCCAAGATGAGTACTTTTTTCATGGGTGCTGGCAACCGAACGCTGAAGTGGAAGTCCAACAGTGTAGAACGGGTTTTCCTGTGTGGCGTTACGACCGAATTTCCCGCCGTTTTTGGGATGAACTTCTCCCGCGGCCGTTTCTTTTCTGCGTCCGAGTCGTTCTACAGCAGCAACAAAGTAGTCTTGGGCTACAAGGTCGCTCAGGAACTCTTCGGTGAAGTAGAGCCCGTAGGCAAAGCGATCAAACTTCAGGGTGGCACCTACGAAGTTATTGGGGTGCTGGAAGGGTCTGGAGACGCATTAATCAACCCCTTGGATTTCGATGAAGCTATTATGGTTACCTACAATAAGCTGCGTAGCCTGACCAACGTCAATGCCCGGCAAGACAACACATTTATCGCGGTAAAGGCCAAACCCGATATCGATCTCGAACAAATGAAGGGTGAATTGCGGGCCCTGGTGCGCGCGCAGCGCCGACTTAAACCCCGCCAGGATGATTCTTTTTCTTTCAATGAGTTAACCATTGTCTCGCAGCAATTTGACCAATTTTTCGGTGTTTTGCACCTCCTCGGTGGTGTTATCGGTTTTTTCTCGATCCTGGTGGGCGGGGTCTCCGTAGCCAATATCATGTTTGTTTCCGTCAAAGAACGTACGGGGCAAATTGGTGTTAAAAAGGCATTGGGAGCCAAAAGACACGTCATTTTACTCGAATTCCTGATCGAAGCCATTATCCTTTGTCTACTCGGGGGGATCATTGGGTTGGGTCTGGTCTTTCTGATTACCCAAGTACTCACGGCGGCTTTGGATTTCCCGATTTTTATCAGTTTCACAAATGTGTTGCTCGGAGCAGGCATGTCTGTCATTATCGGCGTTATTGCGGGGTTTGTGCCGGCCTTACAAGCCAGTAAGCTGGACCCTGTAGAAGCCATGCGTCATTAAAGTTGGCACTCCCCTGGCTAATGGTCTGCCTCCAGAACGAAAGATAATAGTTGGACAAATCTGAATAAACCTGTTCTTTTCCACCACAGAATTGGTGAAAAAGCCCAACCAAAATTGTTTCGTTCTGTTAAAGCGGGAACAATTATTCATTATGCCCGCTACCCTCCGGTTAATCCTTGGTGACCAGCTCAACCAACAGCACAACTGGTTTAACCAAAAAACGGCTTCCGTTACGTACTTGCTTATCGAGGCACGTTCGGAAACCGATTATGTCCGTCATCACATTCAGAAGATCGTTGGCTTCTTTCTGGCCATGCGCCATTTCAAAACCTGGCTGGAAGAGCAAGGCCACCAGGTCATCTACGTGACCCTGGACGACCCCGAGAATCGAGGCGCTCTTACGGAGCAGATTAAAGCCATCATCGCCACCGGTGTATACACTGCTTTTTCCTACCAATTACCGGACGAATACCGGCTGGATCAGGCGCTGCAACAACTACAAACAGAACTTCCGGTCCCTACGGTAGTTGTCGACAGTGCGCACTTTTTAGTACCACGCAACTTCCTGGCCGACCTTTTTGCCGGCAAGAAGACCTATCTCATGGAGACCTTCTACCGCAAAATCCGTGTTCGCTACCAGTTGCTGATGGAAGATGATGGTGCCAGTCCACTCGCGGGGCGCTGGAATTTTGACGCCGAAAACCGCAAGAAACTGCCCGCTCAGTTAACCATTCCACCCATCCCACGGTTTCCGCGACAGGTACACGACCTGGTGGGCATGGTGGCCGCTCAAGGGGTGGCCACCATTGGTGAAATTAATGCCGACGAATTTTCCTGGCCGGTCACCCGCACCGAAGGCCTGGCGGTACTCCAGGATTTTTGTGAAAATCGGCTGCCTTTTTTCGGCACCTACCAGGATGCCATGACGGATCGCCATCCGCTGTTGTTTCATTCCTTGCTTTCTTTTGTTTTAAATACCAAACTGCTCCACCCCCTCGAAGTCGTTGAATCCGTTATTGCGCACTGGCAAAAAAACCAGGATACCATCAACCTGGCACAAGTAGAGGGTTTTGTCAGGCAGATCATCGGCTGGCGGGAATACATGCGAGGGGTCTACTGGGCACAGATGCCCAACTACGCCAGCAAAAACTTTTTCGCTCATCAAGCCGACTTACCGGCCTGGTTCTGGACGGGCAACACGAACATGAAGTGCCTTCAACACGCTATCGGTCAGTCGCTGGAGCACGCCTATGCCCACCACATTCAGCGCCTGATGGTGACGGGTAATTTCGCCCTGTTGCTGGGCGTAGATCCCGATCAGCTGGACGAGTGGTACCTGGGCATCTATATGGATGCCATCGAATGGGTTGAAATTACCAATACCCGGGGGATGAGCCAGTTTGCCGACGGTGGTTTGTTGGCCACCAAACCCTACGTCGCCAGTGCCAACTATATGCATAAAATGGGCGACTACTGCACCAAGTGCCGCTACAACTACAAAGAAAAAACCGGTGAAAATGCCTGCCCTTTTAATAGCCTTTACTGGGACTTCATGGATCGCCACCGCAGTAAGCTGAGCAACAATCCCCGCATTGGGATGGCCTACCGTACCTGGGATCGCTACGACGGGGAACAAAAGGCGGCCATCCTGCAACGGGCTGACCAGGTTAAAAAACACGTCAATGAGTTGTGACCTGCCACCGGTACAGGCACCAGCCTGGGTTGCTGTACCTTCGCACACCCGGCCGCGTTGCCGGGAGAGCCTGATAATTTGACAGTGGAATTACCCATCTTGGTGGTGGGTATTGTACCTTTGCAATGTTTTAAAATCCCTTACCAATGAAAAAGGTATATATCATAGCGGGAATTATGATCGCCCTGGCGGTTTCCCTTTTTGTAATGGCCAAAGATGACCTGAGTACCTACGCTTCCATTTCGGATGCGATAACGACGGGCAAGCGGGTAAAAATTGCGGGTCAACTGGCCAAAGACAAGGAAATGACCTACGATCCGCAAAAAGATCCGAATCACTTCACCTTCTATATTCGCGACGCTTCCGAGGCTATTCAGAAAGTAGTTTTGCTACAACCCAAGCCCCAGGATTTTGAGCTTTCGGAGCAGGTCGTACTGACCGGAAGGATGCAAGACGACACTTTTGTTGCTACTGACGTGCTCCTGAAATGCCCGTCGAAGTACAAAGACGAAGAGATTAATATTAAAGAAAAGCAGGGGTAAATTTCACCTGAGCCATATTTGTGATTGGGCCAAAATGACGAAAGTCGCTTTTAACGCCTGCTGAGTTTTCAACTTATGACCGACCAAATCCAGTACGTTGGCGAACACCTGTGGCCCGGCCGCATTGGTCAGCCAGCCGTATTTCTTGCCTTTTGCAGTGCCTTGTTGAGTGCACTGGCCTTTTATTTTGCCACCCAAAAGCGGGCCAACGAACCCTTGGCGACCAGTTGGCGCAGGTTAGGGCGTATTGCATTTGGGATCCATGGCGCAGCGGTGCTCACCGTTATTGGGTGCATCTTCTTTGTCATGATCAATAATTATTACGAGTACCAGTACGTACAGGCTCACGTTAATGACGATCTGGCTTTCCGCTACATTTTTTCGGCCTTTTGGGAAGGGCAGGAAGGCAGTTTTTTGCTGTGGATGTTCTGGCACGTGGTGCTGGGTGGGTTGCTGATTCTTTCCGCCCGGCAGTGGGAGGCCCCTGTGCTGTCCATTGTGTCGTCGGTACAGGTAATTATTGGCAGTATGCTGCTAGGCGTATACCTGGGTTTTGGTGAGGAAGCATATCGCATCGGTAGCAACCCCATGTTACTCTTGCGCGACACCATGAATATTCCGTTGTTCGCTAATGCGGAATACGTCAGCTTGCTGGAAGGTACGGGGCTGAATCCCTTGCTCCAGAACTGGTGGATGACCGTCCACCCCCCTACCCTCTTTCTGGGCTTTGCCTCCACGGTGGTACCTTTTTCTTTTGCGATGGCAGGTTTGTGGGTGCGCGATCACCGGGGCTGGTTAAAGCCGGTCTTACCGTGGGCCTTGTTTAGTGGCGCTATTCTCGGAACGGGCATCCTCATGGGCGGTGCCTGGGCCTACGAAGCCCTCAGTTTTGGTGGCTACTGGGCCTGGGATCCGGTGGAAAACATGTCGTTGGTCCCCTGGATTGCCCTAATTGCGGGTATCCATACCAACCTGATCGCACGGAATACCGACCACAGCATCCGCGCCAGCTATATCTTCTACGCGTTGTCTTTTCTCCTCATTATCTATTCTACCTTCCTCACCCGCAGTGGTGTACTGGGCGAAACTTCGGTTCACGCGTTTACCGAAATGGGGCTGGAATGGCAGCTGGTCAGTTTTATTTTTATCTACCTCTTCTTGTCTACGTACCTGTTCTTCTCCCGGCTGAAGGGGATTCCCGTTGTCGCCAAAGAAGAAACCACCAGCAGCAAGGAATTCTGGTTGTTCATCGGCAGTTTGGTCTTGCTTTTTTCCGCGGTGTTGATCACGGTCTCGACCTCCTTGCCCGTTTACAACAAAATCCGGGAGTTCTTCGACCCCGGATTCGTCGGTCATGTAATCACCGATCCCATCCCCCACTTCAATAAGTACCAACTCTGGATTGGCGTTTTCATCGGTTTGCTATCCGGTTTCAGCCAGTTTCTGCGCTGGCGCGAAAGCAATTTCCCGCAGTACCAGAAGCAGTTTTGGCTGCACCTGGGCGTTAGCGTAGTACTCGCCGCAGTTTTCACCTACCTCACCACACGGGCCATTCAATTACAGGCCTGGCAATACCAACTCCTTATGTTTACTGGTTGGTTTGGCGTAGTGACCAACCTGGACCACCTCATCTTCTTCCTACGGGGGAACATCAAAGTAGGTGGTTCAGCTATTTCGCACATCGGGTTTGGGCTCATGATCGTGGGGGTGCTTTTCAGTGGTTTGAACCAGAAAGTGATCTCCCGCAATCCATTCTTAATGGAAGGGCTAACCGCCAACGAGGAAGCCAAGCGCAATACGGTCTTACTGATCCAGGATTCGCCCATGATAATGGCCGATTACGAGTTGACCCTGCGCAAAGACACCATGGACTACCTCACCCGCACGTACTTTATCGACTACAAACGGCTGAGCCCTACGGGGGAGGTGATCGAGCAATTCCAGTTATCACCTAATATCCTTTACGACAAAACCTTTACCAAAGTAGCAGCCTCCAACCCCAGTACCAAGCAATATTGGAACCGCGATATTTTCACCCACATTGCCGCCTTGCCGCCGGAGGAAATGGACATCGACGCCAAAAAGGCGAAGGAAGATAGCCTCAATTACCTCCCGTTCACCCTGGCCGTTGGTGAAAAGGTTACCCTGTTGGATACCGTCCCCATCGAAGATCGCGATACTTTCAGCGTGCGCACGGTAGACCTGGAGTTGCTCAGCCTGAGCCGCAATGCTGCTCACCCCGACTACTTGCCCGAAGAGGGCGATCTTGCCGTGGGTGCGGAGATACGGGTACACAACTCGGAACTCGATACCAGTTTCATTGCCCATCCGGTCATTGTTCTGCGGGGTCAGGTACTTTACAGCTTTCCGGCACAAATCAACCCCATCAATACCCGGGTCAAACTCAACGAGGAAATTTTCGACCTGGTTTATACGCCCGAGGGTAAGCTCGGCTATCAGGAGTATGACCTTGCCGCGGGCGACAGTGTCCGGGTGGATGACGTAACCGTTACCTTTACCGGTTTCAACCGAACCCCCACCCACCCCAATTACACCCCTGCAACGGGTGACATTGCGGTAGGTGCCACCCTCCAGGTCAAGGCTGCTTCCGGCCAGAAATTTACCTCGGAACCCGTATTTTTTATTCGCGACAGCCGCCCGCTGAACCTCAAGGACGAGGTCACGGAAGCAGGTATTCACAGTCGCTTTGTTTCCCTTGACCCCCAAACAGGAAAAGCTAAAATATTCCTGGCCAAAGCACCTCCCCGCGTTCCCCAGGCTGCATTTTCGGTAGCTACCAAAGCCTACCGGACCGACTGGGTTGCTCTCCAGGCGATTGAATTTCCAGGGATCAATTATTTCTGGATCGGCGCTACCTTTATGATGTTCGGTCTGACCCTGAGCATGGTTCATCGCATACGCACCCAGCGTGTCCTGGCCTAAGGATATCGTGCTGGTGGGTGCCGGCAACGTGGCCTGGCACCTGGGGCGGCAATTGGCCCATTGTGGCCTGTGCGTAAGCTACGTCTGGAGCAGAAGTGCCGAAAAGGCAACTGCTTTAGCCAATCATTTAGGTTGTCCCGGCGGGAACACCTTGCAGGACATCCCGCCCCGGGCAGCCCTCTACCTGATCGCCGTAAAAGACGATGCTATTGCTGCAGTAGCGGCAACATTGGCACAGGTTATCGCCCCCGGGGCATTGGTCCTACACACGGCAGGTGCTACACCCAGCACGGTGCTTTCACCCTATTTTTCGCACTACGGGGTCTTCTATCCCTTGCAAACCTTCTCCCGCGACCGGGAAGTAGATTTCAAGACCATCCCCCTTTGTCTGTTCACAGCGCAGCAGGCCGATTACCCCGCCGTGGCCAATCTGGCCCGGCTACTTTCCACCAAAGTATACGCTGTCTCCGACGAGCAACGCGCCCAGTTGCATCTGGCCGCCATATTTGTTAATAATTTTACTAATTATTTGCAACACATCAGTCGGTCCCTCCTGCGGGAACACAATCTGCCTGAGGAATTGGTCCAACCCCTCCTCATGGAAACCATTCTAAAGCTACAAGACCTTACCCCCCGGGAAGCCCAAACCGGCCCGGCCATCCGCGAAGACCAGGCAACGATTGAACGACACCTGGCGATGCTACACGATCATCCGCAGTGGGCGGACATTTATACCATTCTGACCGCAGGGATAAAGCACGATTTGGGGTAATGCAGTCTGGCCAGCAAAATCCCCCTCTCGGGAAAGCCCGCTAATACGTCAGCAGTTCAAAAACCACCGTATCCGGTTTCCCGAGGAACTGGTAGAACGTCAGAGCCGCCGAATCAGGGCTCCAGTAGACGTGGCCATATCCTGCCTCAGACACAAAATTAAGGGAGTTGAGGTCACAAATAAAATCGGTTTCAGGACCAGTAGCAAATTCGGGCAGGGCCCTTTGCAGTACTTTTTGGGCAGGCATCGGTTCGCCAGTAGCAAAGACTTTGCTGATCAGGGCCGGACCTTTAAGTCCCAGGAACAAGACGTAACTGGTGTCGGCACTCTGGTGCATGTAGTAGCCTGCCAGATCGGCAAGGTGCAATGGGCGCAACAGCTGAAACTGCCCCTTCTGGTAAGTTGCTAAAGGGGCGTACTGGGCAACCGGCTCTACGCCTTCTTCCCCTTCCCCAATTCCCCCAATAAAAAGTTGCAATTGCCCGCTCTCCAGGCGCGCGTAAACGTAGTCGCCCAAACCAGCCCACCAGCCACCAACGGCAGTGAGGGCATCAGCAGGAATGCCCTTGTCGGCATAGTCTGCCGGAAGAATCGTTTCGCAAATGGTCAACTCGGCCAGTTTGATTTTGCTGTCGTTAAGCAGGGCATACACAGCCGAACGAGGTACGCCATCCACTTCCTCCAGGGTTTCACATTGGAGTTGGACCTTGGCTAAAGCGGCCGATTCGTCGTTGACCGCATTGTTTTCGGACCGACAACTGACCAGTAATACGAACAGGCTGAAAAGGATTGTATGTCTCATAGTAAAAAAATTAGGACAATATTTCTTGAAAAAATTGACTGTTAAAGGAACAAAATCTATATTTGCAGCGCTTTATAAGAAAAGCAGTTTATTAGCGCTGAAAAGCGTAAATAAATTTCCAACCTGGTGATTATAGCTCAGTTGGTTAGAGCGCTGGATTGTGATTCCAGAGGTCGCCGGTTCAAATCCGGTTAGTCACCCAAACCTAAAGTCGGTTCCTTCGGAGCCGGCTTTTTTTTGTTTTAGGGCGGGTTCTCTTTTACCCCACCGAAGCAACCTCTCTTGCCAGCTAATTCCATCCAGCTTTGCCCATAAGCTAGCTTTCCGGCGGCTCCCCCCCTGCTTACGCTACCAGTTTGTGAATGCAGCGTTGAAGATATCTTCCGTAAGCTGGGTAAAAATAGCCTCGATGGCATCGGTCTGAACCGAGGCCAGATCAACGGAAGCAGGAAAATCGAAGAAAAAGGAAAAATTCTTCTTAAACCCAGCTGTTTCGTCTTTGTTGCTGCTGTACTGTACTGCCGTGATGATGGTTAGTCGGTTGATGGCACTGGTAGCACCAGGCTGAGGAGCTTCGGCCGTTACCCGGAAATCGACAATGGTTCCCTGAAACTCTACGTCGGGGCTGGTTTCGTTCAGGATGAGTCGGCTTTCGCGGCGAATTTTTTCCTTGAGTGCTTCCGAAAAATCGGTGGCAATGGTTGGTGGTGCGTTAAGCGCATTGTTCTTGAACTGCCCCACGTAGTAGGTCCTGACGTCGGCAGGAATGCTAATGCCCCGAAAAGAGTAGCCATTGTTGCCACACTGCCAGGTCGTAAGGCTGAAGAAAAACAAGAGAAAAACAAAAAATCGGTTCATAGCTGTAAGTTACTGGATCAGCGGTTCGCCGATAAAAACCTTCACTTCGGGCGATAGCTTTATTCGTATTTTTACAATCAGCGGTTCCTGCAACTCCGCATTGATCTTGCGGTGCAAAGCGTAAGTCGTCCGGATAGTAGACATAACACTGCGCAACGCCGTATTAGTAGCCTCATCAGCAAGGATTTCGTCCAACTTGTCCATCGAGAAATCCGCGTGGGTACCTTTCATATCCACTTCCAGGGAAGGGCTCAGGGCAACTCCCAGCGCAAAACTTTCCACGTGCAGTCCGTAGGCTTTCAGCTGGGGAAAAATCTGTAGCCAATCTTCGATGACCGCGTAAGCCTTGTCTTTAGCACCGGTGCTCAGGTTACTGGCCTGATCGCGAATGGTATCACCGGCATCCTGGAAGGTTTTTAGCAATTTGTCAATCATGACGCAAGGGTTAAGTGATCGAATCGGTTGGTAGCCAACAAGACCTCCGGTGCGCGGTACCTGGCACGGCGCACCGGAAGTTCGCTATTATTTTTGCTTAAATTTAATCTCTCCGCCAGTATTGGGCGTTTTCTCCAACATATCGAGAAAGCCGTAAGATACGGTAACCGTTTTACCATCCACCTTGGCCTGCTCAATGGTACATTTTTTCACCGCACCCGGCAAGTGGTAAACGGTGGTGAAGGTAGCGTCCGCCATAAACATCTTCATCATGCTCATGGTTTCATCATCCATACCGTCCATCATGCTTTTGCTCTCCGAGCTGTCTACTTCCCGCTTCAGCGTACGTCCGGAGAGGCTCCACAAGGAGTTGCTTCCCGTCATGGTGCTACTGCTCATCAGCCCGCCCATACCTGAAGCTTCTCCACCGTTTTCGTTAAGTTTGGCAAATGTTCGCTGGAAATCGTTGAGTTCACCCAGACTAGCAAAAAGGAATTTGATCACCACGCTGCCGACTGCATCGGATTCGCTCATGCGCAAACGTACTTCTGTACGATCGAGAATGTCCCGATCTTTTTCGGTAAGGGAGGGCGGCAATGCCCCCTCCTGGAAATCGGTGAGCGAAATTAAGGAGTCGATCTCTAACTTATCTACCCCCATTTCATCCTTCATACCCTGCTTCATCATGTCGCCCATAAAACCTTCTTCCAACATGGAACTCATGTCCATTGTAAGTTGGTACTGCCCCGAACCATCGGCATTGACGTAAATGTCTTCCAGCATCTCAAAACAGCCACTGGTCGCTACGGCTAACAGCAGACAAAGCACATAAGAAAATTGTCTCATTTTGTTTTTCTTGGCAAGGTAAGAGAATATTATGGAAGTGGGAAGTGGGAAATTGGAAGTGAGCAGTGGGAGGTCGGAAGTGGGAGGTGAGAGGTCGGAGGTTTTAGACCGTGTAAAGGTGTAAAAGTGTAAACGTGTAAAAGTAGGGCGAGACCAACATCAGGCGTATCCGTTTTCAGCAATCGCCCACGCTAAAGACGTGGCAGGCAACGCTAAAGACGTGGCAGGCAACGCTGAAGACGTGGCAGGCGCGAGCCGCCAACGCTGAAGACGTGGCAGGTTGCTGCGCTGCGTCGCCAACGCTGAAGACGTGGCAGGTTGCTGCGCTGCGTCGCCCACGCTGAAGACGTGGCAGGTGCGAGAACCAACTCGAAGTCGGAAGTCGGAGGTGGGAAGTCGGAGGTGGGAAGTCGGAAGTGGGAAGTCGGAGGTGGCTCAAATTCCGTACTGCCGAAGTTCGAACTACGGCCACCCGAAAACACGTTATTCGAAAGTAGTCGCCGGGAATTGTTAAAAAAATTGCAGTTTTGCGGTAAAGAACAGCAGCTTTATGCGTATTGACATCATCACCGTGTTGCCAGAATTGTTGCAGAGTCCGTTTGAACACTCCATTATGCAGCGGGCACAGGAAAAAGGGTTGTTGGAGGTCGTCGTGCACAACCTGCGCGCCTTTGGCCTCGGCAAACACAAACAGGTAGACGACTACCAATTTGGCGGTGGCGCTGGCATGGTGATGATGTGCGAACCGTTGGCCAACTGCCTGGACGGATTGCTGGCACAACGCACCTACGACGAAGTAATCTTCCTAACCCCCGACGGGGAGCGCTACCAGCAACGAATGGCCAACCAACTGTCCTTGAAAAAAAACCTGCTGTTGATTTGTGGCCACTACAAAGGAATTGACGAACGTATCCGCGAACACTACGTGACGCGGGAAATCAGTATCGGCGATTATGTACTCAGTGGTGGCGAATTGGCGGCAGCGATCGTCGTGGACTCCCTGGGGCGCCTGCTACCCGGGGTACTCGGTGACGAGCAGTCCGCCCTCCTCGATTCGTTTCAGGACGACCTCCTCGCTCCACCCGTATACACCAGGCCCGCCAAATTCCGCGATTGGGACGTACCAGACATCCTGCTTTCCGGTCACACCGGTAAAATTGACGACTGGCGCTACGAACAGGCGCTGGCCCGTACCAAAGCCCGACGACCCGACCTGTTGGACGGCGACGAATAATCCAGGCTTTGGCCAACTCGGTCACCTGGAAAATTGTATCGGAGGAACTATTCAGTCATTTTTTGCGTTTATAATACATGAAGCAGTACATCGTTTTTTTTTCCATTCCACAACCCTCCACTTTATTTTCTAGCCAGGTATGGTACCTGCCCCAATAAAATGGCCTAAGGTCAGGTGTGCTACTGCTTTTTGTTTTATCTCTGCTATTTCTACTAACAAAAACCTTAACAACTATGTCTAAGCAAGACTATTTCCAAAAAGCTATTTCCTGGGCGGAAAGCCTTCGTTTATCCGAAATGAAAGTGAATTTTGAAGGCTACGAAGCCCCCAATTCCTTCAACCGAACAGACGCTGAGGAAGAAATGGTCTTCACGCCGGATATCACGGGCAAACGGCGTACCAACAAATACTATATCGAGATAGCGATGAAAGACGACAATAACCTGGAACAAATCTCCAAATGGAAATTGTTGGGTACCATGGCTTCCATGAAAGGGGGTAAGTTGTACCTCCTGGCACCCAAGGGGCACAAGGCATTTGTAGACAAAATGTTGGCACAGCACCAGTTCCCAAGTGCGGAGGTCGTTTACCTACAGTAGTACTTCCACTTTGAGCATGCTCCTGCAAGGAGCTGCAACCCAATATAACACAAAGCCCTGGCCATCATTCATTTGATGGCCAGGGCTTTGCTTTTGGGGTACGGAGACAATACGGTTAAACTAGTTTTCCAGTATTATTTTTTTCACCACCAGTCCTTCCGTGTTTTGTATTTTCAACCAGTACACCCCCGCAGGCAAGGCAGGCAAGCGGAGTTCATGTTGCTGCGGTTCGGCCTGGGTTTGAAAAACAGCCTGCCCCATCTGATTCAGGAGGAGGACCTTGCTGGTTTGCTTCAACCCCATGATTTGGAGTCGATCCTGTACGGGATTGGGGAAGATAGTAACAGCTAATTCCGGTATACCCGACCGGGTATCAACCACCCATTCAGCGAACTGACCGAAAAATAAAGCCGTGTTTAAGACCGCTGGTGAAACACAGCCCCCGTGGTCGGCCGCAGGGTTGACATTGAGCGCATCCAGGTCGAAGGCGCCGAGGGCATTCATCACCGAATCGGCGAGTACGCTATTGCGAAAATTGACCTGGTCATCGGCCATACAGTACATCAGGCGAGTCGGTCTTTGCGAAGCCCAAAGATAGGTGTCGTTGTCGCGAAGGGCCTCATGCAAGGGATGATCCAGGTCCGGATTTTCCAGGATCGCGAGAATGCTGTCCTGCAAAATATTGCGCGCTATAGGTGCACCGAAATCAGTGACCAAAGCTGCAATCAGGTTGTTGTTGAGCGTAGACAGCCCAATAGTGCCTTCGTAAAAAGCCTGGATATCGGGTACGTAGGCAGGCTTAAAAATCTGCTCAATGTCGCTATAGATGCCGTAGACATAATTATAAGACAGGTAGGTATTGGGCAGATAAGCCACGAAATTGTAGGGGTCTTCCGAAAGAATCACCTCCCGCATGACATCGCTGATGCTGTAGGGCCCCGACATGTGGGAGGCCGCGGTAAGATTGAATTCTTCGCTCAGTTCCTGTTCCAGCACCTGGTGGAGCGCCATGCTGGCGTGCCCGCCTTGCGAATAGCCGGTGACAAACAATTGGTCGTTGAGCAGCAAATCCATTTCTGGTGCGTAGGCCCTGACTGCCCGCAACATGTCGACGGCAGCCGAAGCTTCGGTTGCGGCGTGAACGTAAGGATGAAACCCGCGGGCCGTACCAGCACCCAGGAAATCGGGGGCCAGCGTAGCGTAGCCCAAGCCACCAAAAACCATGGCCAATTCGTAGCCACCCTGTAAATTGGAGGGCACATCCTGCGGTCCGTCCACCGTGCCGTGCTGGTAAACCAGTGTCGGATAAATGGTTACCTCATCACGAAACGGCACCACCAGTAGTCCGGAGGCCGTGTCCAGTTGATTGAACACATCCGGCGTCGTGTAGGTAACGCGCCACAACTTCACGCCATTTTGAATAAAGGGGCCAAACATGCTGGTCAACAAGGTCTGGTTGCGCTGCCCCTGGTATTCCATGCTGATCACGTTTTGCCCGTAAAGGGAGGTAAAACCAGCAAAAAAGCAAAGAAAAACCAGCTTTTGTAATAATTTAGACATATGATAATAGGTATTATTTAAAAAATAAGTAATGCTCTCAAGATAGTCAACCCCGTGTAATAATTGCAGGAATTATTAATTAGATTAAGTCTAAATAAAGAAGATTGCCTATCTTTGTCACTATACAGTGGTGCTAAAGATCACCCTGGCATTTGGCATTCATATGCCTGGTTCGTTGTAACTTGTCGATTGAAAGTTATTATGGTTAGTGAATTAAAAAATACGACAGTGGTAAAAGTCCCCAACATCATCCCCGTGTTGTCCTCGGGTGCCCTGCGCACCGGAGAGTTTGCTCAGGTTATCGGATTCACCAACCAGGAAATAGCCAGCAAGCTTCTGGCAATGGGTGTTCTACCCGGTAGTCGTATTCAAATCATCCGCAAAGCGCCCTTTGGTGGTGCCATTTACGTAGGTATTGACCAGCACTTCCTGGCACTCCGCCCGAAAGAATTGGCGGCAATTGCGGTTCGCAAATGAGCAAGACTACTGTTTCTATTCCTCCCCGTCACTTTCGCCTGGCCCTCATCGGCAACCCCAACAGCGGCAAATCCAGTGTATTTAATCGACTGACTGGCCTGCGCCAAAAAGTCGGTAATTTCCCTGGCATTACCGTCGACAAAAAGGTAGGCCACTATTCCTTGCCCAGTGCTAAAGTGCTGGACTTGATCGACTTTCCCGGCGCCTACAGTCTGTATCCGACTGCCCAGGACGAGCGCATTGTGGTGCAGACCCTGGCTAATCCCCTCGACGAAAATTATCCCGATGCCGTTCTCTACGTGGCGGATTTTACCCGGCTGGAGAAACACCTTTTACTTTTTACGCAGATCAGGGATTTAGGTTTGCCCGTGATCCTGGGGCTCAATATGGCTGATATGGCCGCCAAACAAGGGCGGCAAATTGACAGAGAATGGTTGTCAAAACGACTAGGCGTGCCGGTCGTAATTATCAGCAGCCACAGCGGTCAGGGCTTTGTGGAATTGGAGGCTGAGATTACAAGAATCGCCCAGGCTACCCCTGCCGCTCCTGCCAATCCGGTACTTTACCGGGGTTCAGCCGAAGAGAGAAAGTTGGCAAGTGCGTTGCAACCCCTTTTTCCAGATAATAATCCCTATCAAAATATCCTGATCGCGCACCACCACAAGTGGCTGCCCTTTCTCGCGGCGTCGGAGCGCCAACAAGTGGCGGAAATCACCCAGACACACGGCTTCAACAGCCTGCAGCACCAGGTGGAAGAAACCATGGCCCGCTTCGATGGTTTTGGCACCATCGTTCGCCAGGCCCTCCGCCAGCAAACCAACCAGGGAAACAGTTTTACGGGGCGCATCGACGACTGGCTGACGAACCGCTGGTTGGGTCCGCTCATTTTCCTGGTACTGATGTTTTTTATTTTCCAGTCGATCTATGCCTGGGCCGCTTATCCGATGGAAGCTATTGAATGGCTCTTTGGACAACTAAACGAAGCGGTTAAAGCTATTCTTCCGGCCGGCTGGTTTACCAACCTCGTTACCGACGGGTTACTTGCCGGGTTGGGTGGTGTACTGGTATTCATTCCACAAATTGCGATCCTTTTCTTTCTCATTACCCTACTGGAAGAGGTCGGCTACATGGCGCGAGCTGCTTTCATGTTCGATCGCCTGATGCACTTCTTTGGTCTGAACGGCCGCAGCCTGGTAGCACTCATCAGCAGTGGTGCCTGTGCCATTCCAGCCATTATGAGTACGCGCAATATTGCCAACCGCAAAGAACGCATGATCACCATTCTGGTGGCACCCTTCATCAGTTGCTCTGCACGCCTACCGGTGTACGTCGTACTGATCGGTTTTGTGGTACCCAACACCGGTAACAGCGGCTTTTTCAACGCCCAGGGACTCGCCTTTATGGGCCTTTACCTGTTGGGGATTTTCGCAGCCCTGGGTACCGCACTCATTTTCAAATACATCTTCAAGAGTGAAGAACCCAGCCTCTTGATGCTGGAACTGCCGGAATACCGCCAGCCCTTGCTGCGCAACGTTGGCCTGACCGTTTACGAAAAAGTACGCAGCTTTCTGGTGGAAGCCGGCAAAGTTATTCTGGTGATCTCGGTCATCTTGTGGGCGCTGGCCAGCTACGGCCCAGCGGCAGAAATGGCCGCAGCTACCGCAAAAGCGGAGCAGCTGGCCGCTCAGCAAAAATTAGACAGCAATACCCAGGATGACCTGACGGCCGCGCTGCGATTGGAAGCCAGCTACGCCGGCCACCTGGGTAAATGGATCGAACCGGCCATTCGGCCCCTGGGTTTCGACTGGAAAATGGGCGTAGCTATTATCTGTAGTTTTGCCGCCCGCGAGGTGTTTGTCGGTACCATGGCTACGCTTTACAGCGTTGGCAGCACGACCGAAGAATTGAGTATCCACGATCGGCTGGCCCAGGAGCGTGATCCGCTCACGGGGGAAAAAGTCTATTCTCAGGCCACGGCCTTATCGCTGGTCATCTTCTACGTTTTCGCCATGATGTGCATGAGTACCCTGGCCGTTGTCAAACGGGAAACGGGCAGTTGGAAATGGCCCGCTTTTCAGTTCGTCTTTATGACGGCGCTGGCCTATCTGAGCAGCTTCCTGGTTTACCAATGGGTGAGTTAATTTCCTTTCTGACACCAAGCGCTGTTTAAGGTTATTTTAAAACCCGCTGGCTACCGCGAATGCAATCAGGAGCAGCAACGTATAGCCCCACCACCACCGCAAGTCGGTATAAACAGACCAGGGTACCCCGTGCCAGCGCCAGAGATAAATCACCAACCCGGCTTTTTCTAATCCGAAGGCTAGCACACCAGACAAGGCAATACCGGGCATCCCCAGTACCGGTGTCATCAGCAAGCAAAAAATGATGTTCAGCGCCATACTACCGAGTGCAAATAAAGGAACCCAGCGGGTATCCTGGCGGGCCACCAGAACCGTACGGGCAAAAATCAGATGAACCGGCGTGAGCAAGAGGAAAGTGTTGAACAAAACAATACTGGGTGCATAGGTCGCAGCAAATACCCAGACAAACCACCACCTGGAGGTCAGCAAAAGGACAATACTCACCGGAAAAAGGAGGTGGTACAACTGGCGGGCCTCTTTTTTGAGGTGCTCCGAACCCGCCTTCAGGTCACGGGCCAAAAAGGGGATTACCCCACTGGCCACTGCCCCCGTTAACGCGGCCAGCAACGGCAACTCCCGGGCACCGTAGCGGTAGATGGCAAATTCGGCGGCGCTACCGTCAAAAAAATACCCCACCATCCAGGGTCCTACCGACTGATTGGCAACCCCCAACAGCGTATAGGCCATCAGCGGAGCAGCCAGCAACCACCAGGCACGCAGCAGCCCCACTGACCAGGACCACCGGCCGTAAACCAGCACAAAACGGACAAGGATGAGCCCCTTAGCTATTCCTACGCCGGCCAGCGCTACGAAACTCCAGCGGAAATCCATACCCAACACGGGTGGAAGACCCACGGCCAATAATTGGGCAGTTGCCGAAGCGAGGCCGTAGACCAAAATGGCCAGGGGCCGATCCTGGAGTAAATAAAAGTACTCCTGCAGGCTGGCGGGAATATTGGTGACCAGAAACAGCGCAAATAAACCTGCGAAAGCAAGACTGCTACGCTGAACCAATAGTTGCAGGATAAATTCAGGGAAAAACCACAACAAGGCACCGCAAGCCAGGCTCATTCCGGTAAAAACCAGGAAAGCCTGAAAAACAATAGCAGCCTGATCTGCGGCTTCCAACGTAGGATAATAACTCAGTAAGGCCTGTAATGCACCTGCTACCCAAAAAAAAGTGAGCAGGTAACCTACGTATAGAAGCATCTCATAGGTGCCCACCTCGGCGGGTGACAAGGTAGACTTGGCCAAGAGAACAGCGACCAGGATCAAACCACCCTGCCGCAACAACTGAAAAATTTGCAGCGCCCGGACATTGGTCAGGGCACTGCTGAGTCGTTCGGGTATCAAAGGTTTGCTGATTTAACCAATCACTTCCTCTTTTTCAGTAAAAATTACACCGTATTCCTTCAGTTCTTCCAGCACGGGCTCGTAAACTTCCTTGGTTACCGGAATCTGAACGCCGGTAGATTTGATTTTACCATCGGCGATCAACCCGACAAAGATGCCCATGGGCAGACCGACGAGCCGGGCCATGGCCGTATCGTTCTGGCCATTGCCCTTCATGACCATCGTAGAGGTCAGGCGGTGTTTTTTACCATTGAGCGCGTAGACAAACTCGTGCTGCATGATAATCATGTCCTTGTCCTGGGGTTCCAGCTTCCACTTTTTCAGCAACAGGTGTTCGAGAATCAGCGCCGGGGTAGCGTTCTCGATATTGATTTTCTTTTTACTGAACAGGCCCAGCCATTCCAGTTTTTGCATAACCTCCGAATCAGGGGCTTCGTTCAGGAGTTCAGCAATACGATCTTTTACCGATCCCGTACCTTCTGGCGCAAAGGCTTCCATCAGCGAGTGGTAGGTCAGTTTTCCACTGTCGAGAATAGGAAAATCAGCATCGGTGAGGCCTATTTCTATGAGTGCATTCCAGGCGGCACAGTACCCGGGGTACCGAATCGTACCACGCAGGATAGTGGGGATGTCCTTGAGGCCATATTGCTCACGGTAGAGCAGGCTATCGCGATTGGCGTAGACCTCAAAATTGCCCATTCCCGGCACTTCAACGTTCCATATTTCCCGGAACAGGCGATTGTAAGGTATAAATTTCAATTTTTTCTTGTACAGGTATTGTGCCGTTCCCTGGCCAGCCAGAACGACGTTGCGCGGATTCCACGTGATTTTATAACGCCAGGGATTGGTATCACTTTCGGGAGCGATCAGACCGCCGGTATAAGAACGAAAGGCTAGTATTTTACCGCCTTTGGCCTTAATCTCATCGATCTTTTGCATAGCCGACATGTGGTCAATGCCAGGATCAAGACCCATTTCACCCATGAAGATCAGTTCGCGGTCGCGGACCTCATCGCCGAGGCTGTACATCTCCTTGGAAACGTAGGAAGCCGTGATCAGGTGTTTTTTGAGCTTGATACAGTCCTGAGCTACTTCCACGTGCAGATGAGCTGGCAGCAGGGAAACCACCACGTCGGCCCGACTAATCAATTCCCGGCGGTCGTTAACTTTGAGCACATCCAGCCAGGCAGGGCGGCCATTGGGGTGTCCGTTGACTTTAGCGTCGGCCAGGGCAGGATCGGCATCAGCTACGGTAACAAACCAGCCATGTTCCCGGGATTTGTCCAAAACGTAGTTAATCAAGGCTCCGGAAGAACGACCAGCGCCGATAATCAGGATGCTATTCATAGCGGTGGAAGGGTTTAATTGTGGTTATAAAGATATTCTGCAATCTTTGCACAAGATAGTATCTTTGAGGGATTAATTGCTACTTAGTTTAAAAAACACCCTAAGTAGTTCCCCTTACCAATTGGGAATTTAAAAAGCAACTACGTATGGAAAACAAGCAGCAGCAGCTGGAAGTAAAATGGGAAACTTTTACGGACGAAACGGCCCTATCTGCTAGCCAAAAGACACTCCTGGCAGCTGCCAAAACTGCACTCGACAAAGCATACGCACCCTATTCCAAATTCCAGGTGGGGGCAGCACTATTGTTGACCAACGGCGCTATTGTTTCCGGAGCTAACTTTGAAAACGCCGCTTACCCCATGTGCCTGTGTGCCGAACGCATGGCGCTGGCCACCGCTGTTTCCTCCTACCCCGGAGAACGCATCACCCACATAGCGATCACTGTACGCAACCCCGCCAAGCCGGTCAATCAACCCGCAGCACCCTGCGGGGCCTGCCGCCAGGTAATGGTAGAAGTAGAACAACGACAAGGCGGGGATATGGAAGTGTTGTTGCAGGGCGAGCAAGGAGCGATCATGGTATTGAAGTCGGCCAAAGTGCTGTTGCCCTTCTATTTCGACGGGTCGTTTTTATAACCGCCCACCGGTATTCAACGCTTGTAACAAGCCCCAGCGTAGCTGTTCTGCGTACCTAATCCCCGGAGGAGCGTGTTTGTTCAAACCGAACACGTTGCAAAATAGCATCACCAAAGACACACAACCCACTGTTAAACACGACCAGGGCCACCGTACCGTAAGCCACCCAACTCCAGGTGGCTGCTCCCTGGAATTTGTAAAGCGCTGCATCGGCCACCAGCGACAACCCCAGGCCGACCAATACCAATCCCAAGGGCGCTTGCAGCAGCCACCGTTGATAATACTTCTTCCTAGCCATCATTCGTTGCGTTTCTGAGCAAAGTGGCAAGATAATACTTATCTTAGAAGTAAATCACACTACAAAATCGCCCTGGAACAAGCACCCGATCAATTGAACAAGGACAGTATTGCCAAGATGATCACCACCCTCGAAGCAGAAAAAGATGTCAATTAAAATGGGTTGGTCAATACCCAACTTGCGCTTTTCCCCACAGTAAACCGTAAATTAGCATCAGCAAATCAATAGCAACGTAGTATTTGGCCAGAAGACCCGTTTTCCTGGCCAAATGCTACCCTTAAAAAATTCACCTGATGCGAATCGTGCTGGGCATTATCCTACTGACAGGCACCTTATTTCTGGGTAGCACCTTCTGGACCGATCCATCGGCGGCAGGTACTTCAGCCACTGAATTACCCCATCGCCGGGACTTGCAACGCGCCGCCTGGGAAACAGACACCTGGCTCATCGTGTACCAGTCGGATTCGGAAGCTGGCAAGCGCAGTTACGAAAGCCTGCTCCGCCCCCTGGCCAACCGGACCCTGCGGGGCATAACCCTCCAGGTTTTTGACCTGGCAGAAGTCCCCGATAGCCTACTGCAAAAATACCCGGTTATGTTGATCGGCAGCACCCTGCCTGCGGTCGTTTGCCTGGCGGCTAAAAAACTACCCGATCTGGGCCTGGAGCAAACCCAGGTTCGGGTCGGCAGCTTGGAACTGAATGACACCCAGGATCTGGTACAACTGTCTTTCCTGCCCAGCGCCTGGAACGGGCAATTGCCGATGCACCTGATCTGGGGAAAAGATGAACTACAAATCCAAACCTACCTCCGCCAACGCCTGGCCAGTGGGCTGCGGTCCTTTTTATGGTCAGCCTGGGGCTACGAAGTGACGCGGCACCAGCAGACTTTTTGTATGGGCTATTTTAATGACAGTACCTGGGTGATGGATAAACAAATTCACTTTGAGTTCACCCCTGCACCCTTGTTGCTGGCAACTACCCCCGCGGCAGCATTGCACGCTTACGACGGCGCCCCCGACATCAGCAAAAATCTGGCTCCCCGCCTGGCTAAAGCCAAAAAGGAGATCCAGGATTTTACGGGTGCCGACCAGCTACCGGTTCTACAATTTTTCCTCTACCCTACGGTGGAGCGCAAAGCCCTCCGCACCGGCTCCATGCAACAAGTCCACGTAGAGGCAGACAAAGCGGAGGTGTACCTGGTGAGCAATGCACATTTCCAGGGCGAAGAATGGGGCGAGCAGTACCGCTGCTGGTTGCGCGCCGCGCTGGGTTCCCCGGCTCACCCCGTGTTGGAAGAGGGATTGAGCATGCAGTGGACGGATACCATCCGGGGGCGACCCTGGCGCGAATGGGCCCAACACCTGGCCGCAGCAGGTGTTTTGCCCAGCGCCCAGCTGCTCTTCTCCCCTGATACGATTGCGCAGTACCTGCCGTTGATCGGGCAGTTTGCGGCCGCAGCCTGGGTTGATTTTCGGCTGCAAACGATTGGCAAGACCGCTTTCCTGGATGAATACTACCGTTCTGTACCTCCCATTGCTACGCTAAAACAATTGGATACGCAATGGAAAAGCTGGATCAGGGCCAATTACCCACGGTCAGACATAAAACGCCGCACTGTACCCCAACAACGGCTGAATGGCTATACCCTGGCACACCAGGGCTACCGCATTTACAATGGCTACGGTAGTGAAAGAGCACGTATGTCGCTGGGGGTCATGCAAAGCATTGGCATTTCGGCCGTTGCCATCGTCCCGTACAGCTACCTGGCCGACGCCCACCGCCCCGACCCCATCCCCATATCGGAGCAAGTGGGTAACGAAAACGACGAAGCGGTTTTGTTTTCCCATTTCTCGTCCAAGGATCTGGGGCAATTCACCCTGCTAAAGCCGCAGATCTGGCTCGGTGGTGGCAGTTGGCCGGGAGATGTGTCGTTTTCTACACCCACCGAATGGAACACCTTCTTTGACAATTACCGTCGTTGGATTAGCCACTATGCGCTGTTGGCCGAGTTGTACGGTTTCGATGCCCTTTGTATCGGCACCGAACTGCGTTACACGACCCTCCAGCACCCGGCAGCCTGGCGGACCCTAATCGCCCAAATCCGGCAAATCTACGGCGGCAGCCTGACCTACGCGGCCAACTGGGGCGAAGAATGCGAAAAGATCACTTTCTGGCCCGCCCTCGACTTTATTGGAGTCAATTGTTACTATCCCCTGCACCAAGGCACGACGGCCACCCCTGAAGAGCTGGCGGCTGGTGCGCAACGCGTTGTAGAAAAACTAAAAACCATTCACGAACAGGTGCAACGCCCGGTGTGGCTGACCGAGATCGGCTACCGCAGCGCTACGGCGCCCTGGCAAAACCCCCACGCCGAAGCGGGCGACCGCGCCATTGACGAACAGGCCCAGGCCCAATGCTACGCGGCTTTTTTAGCAGCCTCCTGGCCCAGCGACTGGATCAAGGGTTACTTCTGGTGGAAATGGCCTTCAGACCTGAATCACGTCGAAGACAACGGACGCGGGTACGTACCCCTGGGTAAACCAGCGGAGGACGTGTTGCGGTCGTATTACTTGCGGAAATAAAAGGACTTGTTGGGCCGGAATAAAAAACCCTTGTGCCCCAATCCTTACCTTTGCCAGCAGCCAACAACCACGCCACATGAATCAACTGGAAAAAACCGTGCACAAGCTGAAGCGTTACCCGACCTGGGTGCTGTCTTATGCCATCGGTAAAATTGTTAAATTTACGGGTACAGCAGGTGTCTCCTACGACCTGATGACCAAAGACAAGGTGGTCGTAAGCCTGAAAAACAAGACCAAAGTGCGCAACCACATCGGGCAGGTGCACGCAGTAGCCATGCTGCTGCTGGCCGAAACGGCCACCGGCATGGTGACGGGTATGAATGTCCCCGACGACAAGATTGTGCTGCTCAAGTACCTGAACGCCAAATTTGTCCGCCGCTCCGCTGGCGCCATTACCGCCGAAGCCTGGCTGGACGAAAGCCAACAAGCATTCATCCGCACCACTGAGAAAGGAGACCTCCTCGTTTCGGTGAAAATAACCGACGAGTCGGGCGAAGAGCCAGTAGTTTGTGAAGCCTGCTGGGCCTGGATTCCGAAGGCGCGACTGAAGCAGGGGTAGTTACCAGTTTCGCTCCTGCCTGAAACAACAAGCCCTCCCCAGCATATCATCCAGGGAGGGCTCCTTTTTTTTCAGTTAAGCAAAAGCCTACTTTTTCAACGCCACATAATTCTGGTAGTAATACGGAATGGTTTCAATTCCTTTATAGAAGTTGAACAAGCCGTAGTGCTCATTGGGGGAATGGATGGCATCGCTGTCCAGGCCAAAGCCCATGAGTACGCTTTTTACACCTAGAATCTGCTCAAAAAGGGCCACAATGGGAATGCTGCCTCCTTCGCGCTTGGGGATGGGCGCTTTACCAAAGGCCGTTTCCATGGCCTTGTAGGCCGCCTGGTACTCGGGGGTATCCGTAGGCGTCACAACGGGCTCGCCGCCGTGGTGCGGGTGCACCTCCACTTTTACATTAGGGGGTGCAACGGCCTTGAAATAATTTTCGAACAATGCCGTAATCTTATCGGGCGATTGGTGGGGTACCAGGCGCATACTGATTTTGGCGTAGGCTTTGCTGGGCAAAACAGTTTTGGCACCTTCTCCGGTGTAGCCACCCCAGATGCCATTCACGTCCAACGTCGGGCGAATGCTCGTGCGTTCCAGGGTCGTGTAACCCGCTTCGCCACGCACGGCAGCGATGCCCAGGTCTTCGCGGTAGGTCTTAAGGTCGAAAGGCGCTTTGTTCATCTCCTCGCGCTCGCTTTTCGAAACCTCATCGACATCATCGTAGAAACCGGGAATGACAATGTGTTTGTTTTCGTCCATCATCCCGGCGATCATCTCGCACAAGACGTTGATGGGATTGGCCACCGCACCTCCGTAGACGCCGGAGTGCAGGTCGCGGTTGGGGCCCGTAACGGAAACCTCTACGTAGCTTAAGCCCCGCAATCCGGTGGTAATACTGGGGGTGTCGTTGTCGATGATGCTGGTATCCGAGATCAGGATGACATCGCAAGCCAGCTTATCTTTGTTTTCCTTGAGGAAGGTCCCCAGGTGAGACGAGCCCACTTCTTCTTCCCCTTCGATCATGAACTTCACGTTGCAGGGTAAACTGTCCGTTGCCATCATCGCTTCGAATGCCTTGATGTGCATGAACATCTGCCCCTTGTCGTCGCAGGCACCGCGGGCGAAAATAGCGCCCTCGGGGTGGGTTTTGGTTTTTTTGATGACGGGCTCAAAAGGGCCGCTTTCCCACAAGTCGATGGGGTCGGCAGGTTGTACATCGTAATGACCGTAGACCATCACGGTAGGCAGATTGGCGGCCAGGAACTTTTCTCCGTAGACGATCGGATGGCCGGCAGTGGTCACCAGTTCTACGTGGTCAGCACCTGCTTTACGCAAATGTGCGGCCACCGCTTCAGCAGTGCGCTGCACATCCGCTTTGAAAGCGGGATCGGCGCTCACGCTGGGGATACGCAGCAAATCCATCAGCTCGGCTAAAAATCGCTCCCGGTTATTATCGATGTAGGTTTGTACGGCTTTCATGAAATCGGTTTTCTACTTATTAGTTGAGGCTCAGGGCCATCCTGGTCCTGAAAAAAATAATTGTCCTTCGTTTTGATTCGTTGACATTTTTCAAATCAACGCTGGCAAAGGTACTATTTGTGTGGCACAAGAGCAGGTAATCCTATTGTAAAATTAACGGGCGCCACCGGTGAGCAGTCGGGATAAAAATACCTGCCATACACCGCCTTGCCGATTGGATACCGGTCACACAAATTCCCGTAATACCTCCCGCAAACGCTCTTCATTCAGCTTGCGTTCCAGCTTACCGCCCTGGGCAAAACTAATGGATCCAGTCTCTTCTGAGACCACCAACGCAACTGCGTTTGTTTTTTCACAAATGCCCACCGCCGCCCGGTGGCGCAACCCTACCCCTTTCGGCAGGTCGGTTTGTTCGCTCACCGGCAGGATGGTACTGGCTTTTTGTATTTTCAAGTTGTCGATCAGCACCGCCCCGTCGTGCAGCGGACTTTCTTTGGCAAAAATGCTCTCTACCAATCCCTGCGAAATTTGGGCATCCAGCACCACACCTCCCGTAGCCATTCCTTCCAGACTAAAATTTTGGTTAAAAACGATGAGCGCGCCCACCCGGTGTCGGCTCATCCGCAACACCGCCTTCAGAATAGCTTCTTGTGCCCGGGTGCGTTCCTCCTCGGAGCGGGTCGCCATGCCCCCGCGATCCAGAATTCGGTCGAGGAAATTGGAGCGTTGGCGCAGCGTCGTGTTACCCAGAATGAGCAGAAAGCGACGGGCTTCGGGCTGAAAAATAATAATCAGAATGATGATACCTACTTTGACAAACTGGTCGAGAATACTCGACAAAAGATCCATATTCAACTGGTTCACCACGAACCAACTGCCGTACAACAACAAGAGGCCAATAAAAATATTGAAGGCAATGCTCCCCCGCAATAATTTGTACAATTGGTACAAAAGATAGGCGACGATCAGAATATCCAGTATGTCCCACAGGCTGACTTTGAGAAAGCCGATGTTAAAATCCAGGTTCATGCAATTCGTTTATCCAAGGCTCCTTCAATTGATAAAAAAAGAACGACAATACATCGGCGCCTTCGTCAATGCGTTTGCGCAGCGGTTTGCCCGATCCGTGCCCGGCACTTTCATCGATGCGGAGCAAAATTGGTGCCTCTCCGCGTTGCTGGTGTTGCAATTCGGCAGCAAATTTAAAAGAATGTGCCGGAACTACCCGATCATCGTGGTCGGCAGTGGTGATCATCGTAGCCGGATAGGCTTGTGGTTCCAGGTTATGCAGGGGGGAATAAGACAATAAATAGTCGCTCATCACCGAATCTGCGCTGGTGCCGTAGTCGGAAGCCCAGGCCCATCCGATGGTGAACCGATGGTAGCGCATCATGTCCAACACGCCCACCGCCGGAAAAGCAACCTGGTACAGATCGGGCCGCTGGGCTAAGCAGGCGCCGACCAGTAAGCCGCCGTTGGAGCGGCCGTAAATGCCCAACTTCTCGCGCGAGGTGTACCGTTCGGCGATCAGGTATTCGGCCACAGACTGGAAGTCGTCAAACACATTTTGCTTTTGCCGCAAGGTACCCGCGGTATGCCACTCGCTACCGAATTCTCCGCCGCCGCGCAAATTGGCCACGGCCACTATTCCCCCGTTCTCCAAAATGGCGGGGATCAGCAACAGACGGGTCAGGTTCCACTGCGGGAGGATACTGATATTGAAACCACCGTAACCATAGAGCAGCGTCGGGTGAGGTGTACCCAACGGCAGGTCTCTTTTGTAAATCAAAAACACGGGTACCAGCGTACCGTCGTAGCTTTTCACCTGCACCTGGCGGGTCACGTAGTCGTTGGATTTAAAGGCCGTCACCGGTTGACGAAAAATAGCGGTGGTATAGTCCTGCAAATGCAGGCGGTAAACGGTTTCGGGTCGGGTAAAGGAGGTGAACCCAAAAAAGACTTCCTCCTCCCCGTTTCCTTTTGTAATGCCCGTCACGGTGCCCAGTTCGGGCAACCGTATTTCCCGGAGTTGCTCCCCCGTCAGGTCGTAAACCACTACGTAATTCGAAGCCATCCGCAGGTAGGTGGCCAACAGCTTATCGCCGCTGCGCACCACACTTTGCAGCACGTCGGGTCTTTCGGGCACCAGTTCTTCCCAGTAGTTGCGGCTCGGCTGGCTGCCGCTGATCTGCACCAGGCGGTAGTTCGGTGCTCCCTTATTGGTCAGGAACAGGAGCCGGTCGCCTACGGCAGCCACAAAATGGAGGTCGTGGTCAAAATCCTCGGCCACGGGCACAAAGCTGAGGTCGGCATCGCGCAGATCGCGCAGGTAGCAGGCGTTACCGCTCGTAGACTCGGTTACGCTGAGGACCAGCCAGCGCTCGGCTTCGTCGGTTTGGGCCCGCACGTTGCGTTGGGGATGCGTCCGGTCGGCAAAAACCAATTCATCGTTGGCTTGTGGGGTGCCCACCTGGTGGTAATACAGCTGGTGAAATTCGTTGGTCGCCGTCAGGTTCTTGCCCGCCCCGGCGCCGGGATAGCGGCTGTAATAGAAGCCTGAGCCGCGCCAGGCGATATCCGAAAATTTGACACCGGTAAGGCGATCTACCAGTACCTGCCCGGTTAGGAGATCGAGCACCCGAATTTGCTGCCAATCCGAACCGCCCTGCGCAACCTGGTAGGCCAGGAACTGGCTGTCGCGAGAAAACGCGTAGGTTCCCATGGCCTCCGTACCCGCCGCCGACCAGGTATTGGGGTCGAGTACCAGTCGGACGGAATCTTTCAAATCCTTCGTCCGGTAAAGCACATCCTGGTTTTGTTGCCCGCTGTTGTAAAACAGGTAGTAGTAGCCGCCGTGGTATTCGGGCAGGCCGTAGCGGGCAAAGTCCCAGAGTTGGCCCAGGCGTTGGGCTATGGGGCCCCGGAAAGGGATTTGGGCCAGGTATTGTGCTGTGGCCTTTTGCTCGGCCGCTACCCACCGTTGCACAGCTGCTGCCGTATCTTGTTCCAGCCAGCGGTACGGATCGGCTACCTTGCGACCAAAATAATTGTCTACGATGGAACTGTCCCGCGGGGTGGCGGGATAAGGATGAGCGATGGATTTGAACTCGACCGGAGGCGTGGCAACCGTATCCGCACCACCTGGCCAGGCCAGATCGCAGGCCGTACCCAATAGCAACAACAAGGCCGCCAGCAACGGTAAAAGTTGCTGGTAAAAGCCCTGGAAGCGCGTTCCCTGTCTGCCCACCCTGATCTGATCTTTCATTCGCGTAGGTTCTGTTGAAATTTTTCCCTTATTTTGGAGTTAGTTTAACGGACGAAGTACGACAACTGACTTCCGGTATAAATGTTAGCGTTGCGGAGCGGATTTCCCCTGTCTGGTTATTGCGCCCCAACGCCAAAGCCATAAATAATGCAAAAATCGCATAAAATCTACTGCTGCTGGCTATTCAGCTTCCTTTGTGTACCGTTTTTTTTGCTGGCGCAGGAAATTCGGGAAAATGAACGGGGAGAAAAGATCATTGTCTACCCCGATGGCCGGATGGAATATTTCAACGGCGCACCGGTGGTGACGGATGAAGGGGAGACACAGGCCGTCTACCCGGTCTTCCAGGGCTACATTGAGCCCCTGGATGGCGCCGTGGATGTGAACGAAGCGGACCTCTTCAAGATTGCCCAGCGGCGGTCGCAATTGTCGGCTACGGCTGCCGACCTGGCTCACCGCCGGGTAGCCGAAGCCGAAGACAACCTGGCCCGCCTGCAAGCACAGGCCGCGGACCCCGACCTGGACGAAACCCGCCGCAATATTTTGCGCAAGCAGCTGGCTGCCGCTACCCGTTCCCTCGACCAAAGCCGCAGGTTGGTGGAAGAGACCGCCCACGCGGCCCAGCTCGACAATGAGTTGGTCGAGAAAGGTGGCTACATTGAGGCCTTCAACCAGCGCCGCCAGCAAAGCCGCACGGCCGACGCCCGCTCCCAGAGCATTCGCACGGCAGCCGATCAGTCCTACGCCCAACTGGTGCCCCTGATGGACAACACCATGGCCACCAACTACGAAGACCTGCTGGTGCGGCCACCCCTGCGGGCTTGCCAGTTGGCCTTTTCCGGACAGGATCCGGAAGCTAGCCAATACCGCCGCGATGTGGCCCCCGAACTGCTCTTCAGCTACACCGACGAGCGCCTGCGGCCCTACCTCAAAGACAAAGAGTACCTCACCTGTGCGGCTTACCTGTCTAGCGTAGGTGGCTTCCGCTACCTGACCCTCAATTTCACCTTCGCCTACCCCAACGCCCAGGAAGCCTACGGTTTTATTGATCGCAACAGTGTCCTGACCATCAAATTGCTCAACGGCGATTTCATCAACCTCCGCGCCGGCACAATGGACCGCGGACAATACAACACCACCAAACAGGAACTTACCTACTCCATCTACTACCCCATCGACCGCAGCTACATCAGCCTGCTAAAGGTCAGCGAGATCGACCTGGTGCGGGTATTTTGGAGCAGTGGTTTTGAGGAATATCCGGTGCTGCAGATGGATTTCTTCCAGCGGCAGTTTATGTGTTTGGGGGATTAAGGGGCAGTTTGCGGAGGTCCATTGCTGCCGTTTGCTGGTGGTGTACCAGCTGGCCCTGAGCATCCAGTAAATAAGCCGTGAAAGGTACCGGGCACACAATCATTAACACGTCGGAAGCGGGTTG
>Ga0213861_10000277_pt1 | contig 43789 bp, 52 predicted proteins | sample PICome_4_FD_160110 | JGI IMG/M metagenome (GOLD analysis project Ga0213861, IMG submission 160110) | Coastal seawater microbial communities near Pivers Island, North Carolina, United States - PICO131 | ecosystem: Environmental > Aquatic > Marine > Coastal | place: USA: North Carolina... | reverse complement strand
TATGTTCGTGGTGAATATAAAGCACCAAAAAGAGAATATGTTGGTAAAGCATATGAACCACCTAAAGTGCGTGAAACACAGGATTATCCAAGTTTAAGTAATAAGATTTCTGCACCTGCTGGTAAAAAAGAACCAATGAAATATACAGGTGAAAGAAAACTACTTGGTATTGCTACGATGCATAAGAGTAATATGGTTCCTGTGTTTGAAGACCAAAAAGAACAGGCTATTGAAATCGCACAAATGAGGCGATAAATTACTATTATCACTGATATTTTAGACTTAATACTAAATATCTGCATAAGAAACAGGAAACTATAAGTTTTCTCTAAAACAAAAAAATGTAGCAACTTCTTTTTACAAGATGTCAATGTACAAGACTATAGTAAACAGAGACTACTAACAGTATGAGGGTCGCTACCTCATTACTGTAAAATAAATGAGAAAAGACTTGTATATCTCTTTAAAATACTGTATAATAATATTATACATTACGGAGATATAAAATGACAAACAAAGTAAACCTAAATTCTTATCAAGCCTTTGTCCAGGAAGTAACTAGTGACGAAGCAAATCAACTCACCCCATTTATTAATCGCCTAGACGAACTGTCAGAAACTACTGATTGTAATATTCCATTATTTTTAAATAGTGCAATTGGTATGGCAGCCGAAGGTGGCGAGTTTGCAGAAATTCCAAAAAAAGTATGCTTTCAAGGAAAACCATTAGATGAAGATACAATCTTTCACGCAAAAAGAGAACTAGGTGATATCATCTGGTATTGGATGAATGCTTGTCGTTCATTGAACTTAGACCCAAACGAAGTTATCGCAGAGAATGTAAACAAACTCAAGTCACGTTATCCTGGTGGAGAGTTTGATGTACATTATAGTGAAAACAGACAAGAGGGCGATTTATAAATACTATTATGATTGATACAGATGATTATAACAAATTAACAGAAGAAGAATTGGATGAGAAAATCCAAGACCTTATGAAGAAAGTTGATATTGCTTATTCAATGGGTCACGGGCAAGTAGTTGACCAATTACTTTTTCATTTAGATAATTTAAAAATGGCACTGGGTGACAAACTTGAAAAGCAAAGATTTGGTATGATTCAAGGAAGAGTTCCAGAAGAATATAATGTAACAGATGAAGAAATAGATAAGGCGAAGAAGGATGAAAAAGATTAAAGTATTATGACTGCATATACTACAATGAGTTTCTCTACATACAAAGCAGAATTTAGTGCAACATTAATTCAAGTTGATGCAATGTTACTTAGTGATATATTCGAGGTTGAGATTGAGTTCGGTTGGTTAACAGGAGACTATGCGAAAAGCAATGCGGCATTCTTAAAAATAAAATTCTTTATTGAGAGTATTATCAATCAAAGTGTATTTTCTTGGCCAGGAGCAAAAATTAATATGACAAATATAGATAATAAAATTGTTATGTTACCTCATCCACCAGCAAATGACATTATCGCTATGGTATTACATTCAAAATTGAATGCAATCGTTAGTGAACACATAGAAGTTGTAAGTGTCAAAGTAGGAAGTAAAGTAAGAGACCCTATTATCTCTTATACTCACGCAGATGACATTTATCCTGTACTACCTGAGTTAAAAGAATGGGTTAAATCAGATGAATATTACTACGATTGTGCTTGGTGGGGCAGAAATGACACTGATACTGAAGATTATGAAATTAATGAACAAACAGACTTGACAAACCTACCGAAAAGTGATACCATATTAGATGACCTAGAGAAAGCAATCCTAGGAGAATTAAGAATGGAAAAAGAAGGCGGAGAAATAGTTGAAATCAGCGATTGGAAACCAGAAATCATTAAAGACTAAGAATATAGACCAATACGGAAGAGTTGTATATGATGTATATGACTTGTACGATATGGTAATGGCTGGATTAGATACTTCTAAAATCAAAGAAGTCAGTTGGAATCAGGATTTTGAGAAATACAACTATGCACTTAAGAAGAACTATGTAGATAGTAACACACTTAAGAAACTTGAAGTTATTCAACTTGAGATGGAAGAATTTGATAGAATTAACCAGAAGAATTGGTTTATTCCTGATGAATATAAGAATTTAGACATAAAATCTTATGTTTTAGAGAAAACGCCAGAACACGCTATTGATAGAGTAAACGAAGAACTAAATCTCTATGATAAATACAATATAATAGACGTACTTAAAGTATGTGTCTATATTATAGATACCCTAAGAAAGAATAATATTGTATGGGGTGTTGGTCGAGGCAGTAGTGTAGCAAGTTATGTGCTATATTTAATTGGGGTACATAAGGTCGACAGCATTAAATACGAGTTGGATATAAATGAGTTTTTGAGATAATATGAATAAGAATATAATCAAATTTCCAAATAGCAAAAGAAAACTGAGTGATGAAGAAGAAAAAATCATTCGTGTTTCTGCTAATTTGATTCATAACACTTATATCAATAATAACCCATATATAAAACCAAAAGAAATGACGGAAGAAACACTAAAAGAACTTATTCAAAATATTTTTGAATTAAACGAGGAGTAAAAATGGCACATAAAAGTATGCGTGGAGTTGAAATCGATTTAGCGAAATTGATGGCTCGCCAAGAAAAAAATATTACAGTCGGTAATACAAAATCAAATGCACGTGGCGACCAACTTGGCAGAGGTGGAAGAATTGTTAAATCTGCTGATGAACTTGCAAGAGAACACTACAACCGAAATGACCCGAAAGCCGTAGTTCAAGGTGGAATTAAAGCAGATGCGGATACTCCTGAAATTGCAAAAGCACCAGAACAGCCGTTAGAAGATGATTGGCAAGAACCAACTCCTACTCCAACCCCGGCAGCCATTCCGCAACCAAAACCAGCGGAAGCAACTCCAGAAACACCAAAGCCAGAACCAAAACCAGAACCAAAACCCGCACCATCACAAGAAGATGACCCTTGGGTAGAAGACAAAGATGGAAATTTTGTCAGACAAAGTGAACTTAATCAGCAGGAGCAAAATGAACGAGTTTCAAAACCTACAAGTAAAAACAATCAATCAAAGAAAAAGAAATAATATGGGCGAATCACTTAGACCGCTACACGATACCGTCATCTTAACAAACCTCGAAAGAGGAGAACGGTTAAGTGCAAGTGGAATCATCATTCCTAATGATGATGGAAAAGATACAGGTATTAGAGCCAGATGGGCACAGGTATACGCAGTCGGACCAGAACAAAAAGACGTAAAAGTCGGCCAGTGGGTACTAATGCAACACGGACGATGGACAAAAGGTGCTGACTTAAAACTAGAAGGTAAAGAGAAGTTTCGCTTTTGGAAAGCAGACCCTAAAGGTATCTTTGGCATCAGTACGACTGGCAAACCTGCAAATATTCTAGTAGAAACTCACGTTGACGAACCGTCGGAAGACACAACAAAAAACACCTAAAAACTTGACAAATCCTCGTTTTGATGTATACTATAAGTATAGTTAATTAATGAGAGGTTAAATATGTTTAGAGTTCCTAGTTTTTACGAAGATACCCCAACTTTTGAAGATGCGTGGAAAACAATCGCTTTTTGCGGTAGTGACGATGCATTAGCCGGTATGGAATTTATGAACCGCAGATGGGAAGAGCATTGTGCATCAGAAGATGATGATGATACATTTTTTGAGAACTGGTCATATGAAGCAAATGCTTACAATGTAGTGTTCAGTGGTATGAATAAACTGTTTGGAGTTGCTTAATATGTTAGAATTAACAAATCACATCAAATCAATCAACGAAAAGTCTAAAAAAGAGATGGATTCTAATCCAAATCTTTGGATTGGTACGATTGTAGAAGACCCAACACATTGGGAAGAGTACGGAATCACTACTCCTGCTCAATTTGACAGGTACCAAGACGAATGTTGTCTTTATGAAGTAGTTGCTTCACAATACTCTAAAAGTTACGCTAGAAGCCTTGGAATACACGATATGAGCGATAAAGAACTAACAGACACATTAGACTCATATTCAAAAACATCGCTGTAAAAACACCTAAAAACTTGACAATCCAGCGAATCGTGTTATATTAATTACATAATCAATAGAGAGGTTATTCGATGATAGAACAGTATGAAAATGAAATTAAAAAGTTAGAAAAGTTGCTAACTAAATTCCACGGTAATACTTCATCAGTAAAAATGAAGAAGTATGCGATTGAGAAGAAGATTGCAACATATAAAGATATTGTCAACGAAATGCAGTTAATACTTGCAATATAAGAGAGGGTATAAATTATGAAAACATTTACATTTGAAAATCATTTAGGTGAAACATTTACTGCTGAGGCTGAAAAAGGTCTTGATGTGATGGAAGATGCAAACCGCGAAATATTGTGGCCAAACTGGAAAGACGGTATGTGGAATCAAGTTTCTGAAACAAAATTTGTTTGGGTTTTAGGTAATTTTTTCGATTAAAAACTTGACAAAAACAGGTTTTGTGTTATAATATATATATAAATGATTAAAAAAGAGGTTAAATTGAAAGACGAAAAAATAATATTGACAGATTGTGACGGTGTTCTTCTCGCTTGGGAAGATGCTTTCCACGATTGGATGAAGACTAAAGGCTTCACTAAAAAAGCAGAAGCGACTTATGATATTTCTACTTCATTCGGTATTCCTAAGACTTTAGGTAAGAAGTTAGTTAAAGAATTCAACGAAAGTGCTTGGATGGGATTTCTTCCTGCGTACAAAGATGCAAGAAGTGGTGTTGCTAAACTAGTTGAACACGGCTGGAAATTCATTGTGATTACTAGTTTAAGTTTAGATGTGAAAGCCCAAATGTTACGAATTAGTAACTTAAAAAACATATTTGGTAAGAATGTCTTTATCGATGTTATCTGTTTAGATACAGGTGCTGACAAAGATGAAGAACTTGTGAAGTTTAAAGATTCTGGATTGTACTGGATTGAAGACAAACCAGAGAACGCAGAAGCGGGACTAAAATACGGATTGAAACCAATCATTATTGAACACGAGCATAACAAAGACCACGATGTAGATGGTATTGAATGTGCTTATGACTGGGAAGAAATCTATAACATTATCGAAGGAGTATAATATGACTGACCACTATTTTGTAGAAGTAATCGCTGATAACGGAGAAATTCTTCGTTGGGAAGCATTGAATAAAAAACAAGCAGACTGGATTTACAATGAACAAGTCGACCTCAATGGGGCCGAAAATTGTAAAACTGGCAAAACTGCTGGCATCAACTCTAATCCGGCACACAGATGGTAGACTTACTTGAAGACATTAGCATCCTAGAAAATGCAGTAATCAGTTTTACTGAAGGTGCAAGTGACGAGAAACGAGGAGCGATGCAATCGCTTGAGAGTTTGATTGCTAAAAAGAAAGCAATCATCGAAGCATTTGAATCCGAGTATTCACCTAAAGAATAGGGTTGTTACTTAATAAACACGCCGAACCCCACGGTTAGGGTTCACTATAATAGAGGACACGTTAGGTTGCTCCTAACTAATATGGGTTACCAAATCCCATATGAATGAAGTGATATTCGCAGTCACAACAAAAGGGTCGATGAAAGTATTCCGGCAGGTGTTTGTCGTTAGCGAGGTATCGGGCGGAGCCGTAACCACAGTTTAATGAGTGGGAGGCGTTGAAACTCCCCTTGCATACACACTAATTTTCTGCTCGTAGTTCAGTTGGATAGAACAACTGCCTTCTAAGCAGTAGGTCACAGGTTCGAATCCTGTCGAGCAGGCCATTTAAAAAGGGAGCATTAATTTGCTCCCTTTTATTATCCTAGTTATTCGTCTTCGCCGTAAATTTCTAATATTTCTATCACTGCTGGATGCCTTTCTACATCTTGCATATCAAATTGTGAGATTGAAATGTGTGATAGATTATGTTCATCTTTTTCGAAATGGTCAACTAATTGAATGAAGTCAGAAAGCCCGTTTTCTGAAAATCCGCGGTCATGTTGTTTTAAATCTCCCGTGACTATCATTTTTGTGTTGTTGCCTATTCTCGTTAATAGCATCTTCATTTGTGACTTCGTTGCATTTTGCATTTCGTCTGCAATAATCCAAGAATCTTCAAATGTTCTACCTCTCATGTAGGCCAAAGGTGCTATTTCTATAATATTTTCTAATAACATACTTTCAATCTGTGAGACTGTGAAATGTTTTTCGAATATATCAAATATTGGTCTTGTCCATGGCGCCATCTTTTCATTCAAGTCGCCTGGTAAGAAACCGTGTTGCTCATCGACCGACACTGCCGGTCTTGTTATTACTATTCTGGAGACCTCCCGTTCCATGTATGCCTTAATACCCATTTGTGTACACAATAGAGTTTTACCTGTACCGGCTGGTCCGACTGCGAATACTATATTCGTGCTTGGGTCTGCTAATTGGTATAGATAATCTTCCTGTGCAACATTTCTAGGTAAAATCGTAGGTGTTTTTTTTCGATAAAGTGGAACTATATCATTGTTATGATGGTTCACTTTATGATTATTACTTTGTCTTTCAACACGTTTTTTTCGTGCCATATATCTCTCCTCTGATGAGGGATTTTCAGAAATGTAAGTCATATTGCTTACAAAGATATTTATCGTTATTAGAGCGTATATAGATATTATATAATCAAATGAGATAAAAATAATTTATGTTCCAAAAATGATAAATAGATATATAATCTGGAGAAATAACAAATATGAGCGAAATGAATCAAAACGATATTCTTAACAATCTTAGAAGTATTGACGGCAACGCAACACTACTTGACATTCTATTAGAATTTGAGAACATGCTAGATGAACAAGGTATGTATGGATATGAGAATTGGAAAGAAGGTGAAGTAGCACACGGACCAAAGTTGTCCAGATATTGGCTAAATGTGACTTTGATGTATCCGTATTTAAAAATGCCTAATCCAAAAGCGGCATTAAGATTAAAAAACATCGGATGTGATGTGTCATTTAAAAAAGGAAAGTTAAAAATTCCTAGAACAGTCACAAAACACGATGATTTAGATGCTAACAAGAAACCAAAAATAGACACAGAAGAAGTATGGTTAGTTGATGTTTGGATGCCAAGAAAGTTTGTTGATACTGCATTAGACGGTAAAGAAGAGTTTAGTGGCGATGTTGACACGGCTAAATTATCTGATGCTTACGAAAGTGGCTTAGATGATGAAACTAACATTGGGCAGGACAACAAATGAGATATAACCAAATAAAAGAAGGTGTTGAATACGGTGACTTAGAAACTCTAGTAGATTCTACAGTTTCAGTTGGTGAGTTTAAACCAAAGACAGGAACAGAAGAAGATGTTATTGTAGTTGCGTTTTATGTCAAAGACGAAGCACCTGCGATGGACTTAGCAAGGTTTATTGAACGAGGTGTAACACCAATGTTAGATACAGAAGTTTCTCCAAATCCAAATGACGTAGGAATGTATATCGTATTTGTTGAAGTTGAAAACGAAGACTTAATGAATACTACTCTTAGTTTAATAAACGATATTCGTGGTTTAGTAAAACCTAAAGAGTGGGATATCAAATTCTATAAGCGTCCAGCAATAACAGTTAAAGCAGAAGAAATACAAGAATGGCTAAAGAAGAACCGTTAAAGTTCGAAGGTAAAGTAATAAACATTCTTCCTGGTGACAAATTCGAAGTCAAACTTGATGGGAATAGTGAACACATAGTAAGATGTACTTTATCTGGCAAAATGCGTAAAAATAGTATCAAAGTTATCTTATACGATAAAGTCTCCGTTGAAATGACCCCTTATGATTTATCTATGGGTAGAATTACATTTAGACACAAATAAATGCGAGATAGATTAAAAGAATCTCATCCTTTTTCATTTTCTAAAGATTGGCCCGAAAACCCATTGGTCAATAGCAATATGGACAAACAAGGATATCCTTATAAAACACCAGTCAATACTAATCGTACATATAACCCGACATGGATTCCTATGGACACCCAAGAAAATTACAATCGATTAAAGAAAAAAGGATATTATTCTTCAAATAAGTTTGCTGTTGAGAGTTTCAAGTATGAGTTGAATAAAGACGGTTTCAGATGTGATGATTTCAATACAATAGATTTTTCTAAGAAATCCATAGTATATCTAGGATGTAGCCACACATTCGGTATTGGTTCACCTGAAGAAGATATATGGTGTTCTATGTTACATAAATTATTACAAGAACATTATAATACAGAGTTCAATCTTATCAATCTAGGAGTTCCAGGTGGAAGTATTGATGATTATTTAAGATTTATACCATATTTCAAAAAGTTTAACCCATATATGATTATATCAGGTAATCCGGCAGTACATAGAATGATAATTCCCCATAGCAGTGGAGGCAATCCCCATAGTAGTGAACCAATATTAGGATATTATAGTGTTGGGTGTGAAATAACTCCAGGAAGCAAAGGTTTCCGTGAACTACTTAAGTACAGCGATGAATATTTTATATATAAATACAATATGACACTAGAAGTTGTTAAGAGTATCACAGATGAAATGAACATAGAATTTTATGAGTCAAATATATTAACTGATACTGAAGTTAGGATGGAAAAAGTATTAAATCAAATTAAAGAGTTAAAACCGAGTAATACAACCAACAGAGATGGTGGCCATTTTAATAGAATAGTACACGAGATAGTTACTTCATTTTATTTTAAAATGATAACAGAAAGAGAAAAAAAATGTTTATATTAGGAAAACTTAAAATGATATTAATCCTTGCCGTCGTTTTCGGCGCAGTGGGATTTGGTGCGTGGAAATATTATCAATATACACAAGAGCAAATTGGAATATACAGAGAGAACGCCGCTAAAGCAGAATTGGCACAACAAGCCTCTGAAGCGGCTGTCAAGGCTATACAAAAAGACTTAGTAGAAGTACAAGCACAGTATACTAGAGTGTCTGATGACTTTAAAGTTGCAAATTCAAGGGTAGATAAATTAGAATCTAAACTAAGTGAACACGAACTTGGAGACTTGGCACAAGCAAAACCTAAATTAATCGAAAGAATAGTTGACAAAGGTACCAAAGATGTGTTAAGATGTTATGAGATACTAACTGGTTCTCCGCTAACTGAAAAAGAGATTGCGGTGACCAAAAAGTCACAAGCGAACACAACTTGTTCAGATGTGGCAAATCCTAATTATACGGGGCCAAGACCATGATTAAAGAAACATTATTAGCAGGAGTATTTGCAGTAGCACTAAGTGGATGTTCTGCTACACTACCAAAAAAAGTTGACTACTCAGCAGAACCTGTAGAAAGACCTTTACTTATTCTACCAGAATCTGAGATAACAAATATGAAAGAAGTAGATTATCTAGTTGTCACCGAAGAAAACATAAATGAAGTTTGGAGAGAATTAGAAGCGGCTGGCAAGCCTATTGTATTATTTGCACTTACACACGAAGGTTACGAAGCATTAGCATTAAACAATGCTGAAGTGATTAGATATCTTTCTGAACAAAAAGCAATTCTTATTGCATATAAAGAATATTACGAAAAAGCCGACAAGGCAATCGAAGATGCGAATACAGTCAATGAAGCGGGCGAGGCACTTGATTCAAAGCCAAGTTCACTTTCAAAGATTAAATCGTTCTTAAATTCAGATTAATAGATGTCACCTTTCAAGGTTCTTGGAATAACCAAGTATTCGTCAGAAGACGAAATAAGAATCGCATATAAAAAACTATTAAAGAAACATCATCCAGACACGGGTGATGGTGACAGACAACGACTTGATGATATTCGTCAAGCATTTGCTGATATCAAAAAAATACAGTCCGACAGTGGCAGTATTATCACAGTTTCACTAGATGTAAAAATCACTCAAAAAGAACTAAATGAAATGCTTGGAACAAAATGTGGGTTCAGAGATGATATCTCACCAGATATTCATTATATCGTTTCAGTTCCAAAAAATACTAGACTTGGAGATACCATCTTAGTAAAAAACATTATAAATAATACAAATCTAAAAATAAACTTTTTACAGAGTAATCATAGTTAATATGGTTGCACTCACACAAATTTCATGTTATAATGAGTATTAAGTTCAGAGGAATATAAATGATAATAAAAGACAAAGCAATTATACACAAACGAGCAGAATTATGCGAAGAAATCCGCGATGACAAATACGAGATAGAAATCGATTTGAACCACAAAGATATTGGTATCGGAATGTCAGGAGGTATGGATTCATCTCTATTATTATGGCTATTAGCCCATCATATATCAGAAAATGAATTAGACACCACCATACATATTTGGACTTGTATACACGAAGAAAAACCAGGACAGGCAGTACACTCTAAAAACGTAGTTGAGTTTGTTAAAAAAGAATTTCCAAATGTCAACTTTGGAGAACATATGACTAGAGTTACTACAGCAAAAGATTATATTTCTAATGGAACAATACTAGCATACGAATTAGTTCGTAAGCACGGAATTACAGCATTGTACAATGGGGTCACTCTTAATCCACCCGATGAGATTGGCGAAGCAGTCTTCAAACACAAATGGGAAACTAGAGCATTGTCAAGGAATTGGGAAAAACGTCAAGGGTGGATAGATAGAAATCCATCAGTACTTACTGACCCTCCTCATATAGAATATCGCCCATTTATACATTCAGATAAAAGAATTGTATTGGCTTTTTATAAAAAGTATGGATTATATGTTTCATTAGGTTCACTAACTCGTTCTTGTGAAGGATTTATTGAAATGACCAATTATTTTACTGAGACTTGTAAAGAATGCTGGTGGTGTATTGAGAAAGAATGGGCAACAGCAGACATATTCAATTACGAACCGAAAGTAATGCTTGATAACTGGGTAGCATTTAAAGAGAGAGAATAATGACTTCTTCTAGTGTAATCAAAGAATTACAGATGGAAATAACTAATTATTGCCAAGCAAGATGTCCCGAGTGTGCAAGAGAAAAATCTCAAGTCAAACTTAAGAAACCCATCTCCCCTTATTTTTATGAATTGAATAACAAGTATATAACTTTTGACGAGTTTAAGAGTTGGTTCAATAAAGATGATTGGAAAATGTTAGAACTCATAGACTTTTGTGGCAACTATGATGAGCCGACCACAAATCCAGATTTATTAAAAATAATAGACTGGATATTAAGTGATGAATTATTTTCAAAAGATTTAGTTGTTAATATTGCTACTAATGGTGGCACACGAAGTACTACATTCTGGAAAGAGATGGGCAACTTGTGTAAAAAATACAGAACAGGTGAAAGACATTCCAGGTTACGAGTTGTTTGGGGAATTGACGGACTAGAAGATACAAATCATATCTACAGAATTAATGTAAAATGGGATAAACTACAAGAAAACTTTAGAGCATTTTTATCATCAGGTGGATATGGATATTGGCAGTTTATATATTTCAATCATAATAAACACCAAGAAAAAGAAGTCAACCAACGAAGCATAGATGAAGGTTTTGCTGGTATGAAATGGCGTGGTGGTCAAGCACACGAATATAGTAAGACTGAGATTAAACCTACTGAAATAGGAAAGTTTAAGGGCAAAGAAAAAGTTGACTTAGTTAAGATTAATAAAATTAAAAAAGAAAAGAAATTCGATAAAGACGCAATAATTGAAAAACTTGAAGCAAGTGGTAACGACAAATGGGATGTCAGAGAAGTTGTTAATGCAACCAAAATAGAACACGAAATAAGTTGTAAAGCAATGCTAGGATATGAGACAAAAGAACAATTTTCAAGGTTATATGTAACATATCACGGATGGGTTATTCCTTGTTGTTGGTGGGGAACACAATTAGAACTTGATAATGTATATAAAACTTATAGTACAGATACAGAAAGTCACAAACTAGACGGAAAAAATAGTTTTGGTGAAATATTGAAATCTTCGTGGTTTACTGATGTCCATGATTATATTCAATCACAACAGCCTGGAACGTGTGTATCACATTGTAAAGACAATGTTTATAGTAAAATTAGTACTAGAATCAACGCTGAAACATCATAAATAATAAGAACCAGTCAATAGAGGACAAAAATGGCAGAACAAGAACGAGACGGAAGTGTAGACAGAATTAGCATTACGCTAGAAAGAGCAGTACAATTTGCTAACTCTTTAACGCACGAATACGTGACGTTAGAGCATCTATTGTTTTCTATAATTGAAGAAGAAGATGTAAGTAAACTGTTTACTGACTTAGAAGTTGATGCTGGTAATATTGCAAAAGACGTAGAACAATATCTAAAGAACAGAGACGATATTATAGATACAAATGCTCCGTCACGCCATGGACCACGAAAAACTGCCGCATTAAGCAGAGTATTCAATCGTGCTATCACTCAAGTTATCTTTAGTGGCAGAACTAAATTATTTCCTAGAGATGTAGTAATTTCATTATTAAGTGAAACAGATTCATATGCATATTTCTTCTTAGCAAAACACGGCGTAACCCGAGAGGGAACTATTCAAATAATTCAAAAAGAATTCTATAATGATAAGCCTAGAGTCGGCACAGGAGAGAATGCTCCAGCAGTCAAATTCGAAGACTTCTGTACTAATCTTAATACTAGTGCTGTTAGTGGTCTTATTGACCCAGTCATTGGCAGAGAAGATGAATTAATTGAGATTACTGAAGTTCTTGCCAGACGTAAAAAGAATAATGTGATTATCGTAGGTGAGCCAGGTGTTGGTAAGACAGCAATTGCTGAAGGACTCGCATTGATGATTACCGAAGGTGAAGTCCCTACTATCTTAAAAGAGAAAACAGTATACTCCCTCGATGTTACTAGTCTAGTTGCTGGTACAAAGTATCGTGGTGAATTCGAAGAACGTGCTAAACTCGTGTTCGACCAACTTGCTAAAAAAGAAGAAGTAATCTTATTCATTGACGAAATTCATATGATTATGGGTGCCGGTTCAGCAGGTGGTTCAAACATTGATATCGCAAACTTATTAAAACCATTACTAGCAAGTGGTAAACTATTCTGTGTCGGTGCAACGACAAGTGAGGAATACAGAGAAAATTTCGAAAAAGACAGAGCGTTACAAAGACGTTTTCAGAAAGTAGTAGTAGACCAACCAAGCAAAGAAACTACAAAATTAATTATTAAAGGTCTCAAACAATACTACGAAGCGTTCCACGAACTTGACTATACTGACGAATCCCTTGATTACGCAGTAGAATTAGCAGAACGTTATATGCACGGCAAATATAATCCAGATAGAGTTATTGATGTTATGGATATTGCAGGTGCTAGAGGCAAACTTCACGGACATAAAGGACCAATTACAAATAAACAAATTGAAGAAGCGATTTCTAAAATAACTCGTATTCCTATGGATATGATTGATGCGAAAGAAAATAATAATTTTGGTAGTTTAGAAGATAATATTAAAAAGAAACTATTTGGACAAGATGGGGCAGTTAGTGCCTTAGTTGAGAGTATTCTAGTAAGTAAGTCAGGAATGAGAGAACGCAATAAACCTGTTGGTTCATTCTTGTTCGTTGGACCGACTGGAACTGGTAAAACAGAACTATGTAGACAACTTGCAGATAATCTATCAATAAAACTTCGCAAGTATGATATGTCAGAATATATGGAACAACATTCAGTATCAAAACTTATCGGTGCTCCTCCAGGCTATGTAGGACACGCAGAAGGTGGTGCTGGTGCAGGACAACTTATCAATGATGTTGACGAAACTCCAAACTGTATTGTTCTATTAGATGAAGTAGAGAAAGCACATCCAAGTGTAATGAATTTATTACTTCAAGTTATGGACGATGGTCGCTTGACTAGTTCAACTGGTAAAACAGCAGATTTTTCTAATGTTATTTTGATTATGACTAGTAACTTAGGGTCAGCACAGAAAAGTAAAAAAGCAATTGGATTTAGTAATGACCACAATGATGCATCACTACAAGCAGTAAACAAGTTTTTCTCACCAGAGTTTAGAAACAGATTAGACTCTACTGTTGAATTTGTATCACTTGAAAGAGAACACATTGACATGATTGTTGATAAAACTATCAATGAGATTAATGAGATGTTGAAAGATAAGAATGTAACAATTCAAATATCTGATGATGCTAGAACATGGTTACGAGATAGAGGATATGTTCCAGAAATGGGTGCAAGACCATTACAACGAGTAGTAAATGATAATATTAAGAAACCAATATCAAAGGAAATACTTTTCGGTAAACTAAAAGATGGCGGAACAGTTACAGTAAATATTGACAATGAAAACAGAATTGAGTTTGTATATACCTAATACAGAAACATCAACTAAATTATTTTATAAAGTTTATCCGTATCGGATAACATACCCAAGACTTGGCAGACTCCATCGTTTTTATTTCCAAGGCAATGAACCTAGTAATCATTCGATGGAAATGAGGCAGAAATGTTTAACTTATCTAAAGAAAGAATTCAAAGGAAACATTAAGTTCAATCACGGATATCACACTCATGCCTATTTTTTAAAAGAAGAAGACTTTGAAAAAGCAAAAGAAGAATTCTTTGATTTACAGTTGAAATACACAATACCATTATTTCCAGATTTAAAAGAGATATTAGATAAGTTTGACTCAAACATTCAGTTACGTAAATCTCTATTTCTTAAAAAATTTAATTATAAAGTCGAAATAGCCTATAATTTTCAAAACTTTACATCACTATGTGATGACCTATCTAGTACATTCGAAGATAACCCGAATTATGCTGTTTCAGGTAATATAAAGTCAGTAACTAGGCGTTTTGGATATTATGGCTCGTGGGCAACATATAGTCTGTATTGTAAAGACAAGATAGATGTTGAGTACTTTACCTTTATGTTTGGCGAGAATATCAAATCAATTACAAAGGCAGTTCTTATCAGCGAATTAGATAAATAGATACAAAGAAGTAATCTTTAACTACTAATACATTGAGGGACACCGATGGCAAGAAAAACAACTACTCTTCTACCCTTATCTGGAGCAAGTGCTTTAGATGTGACAGGTACAGCCGTCCCTGGAGATTCTTACTACGGATATACAGATGGTATACACACAGTAGCAGTCTACGGCGATAACTTATCAGGCAGAATTATAATTCAAGGAACTCTAGCAACTACTCCAACAGAAGACGATTGGTTCAATATTCTTATCGGAGGACTACCATACAAAGACTACACATCGTTTACCGGTGTTGAAGGCTTTACATTTATTGCTAACCTAGTATTTTTAAGAGCAAAATTAGATAGAACTGCCCTTGGCATATCAAACTTCGCAACTGCAGGACATGTAGGAAAGATTTATCTGAATTACTAATAGGAAAAAGACATGAGTATAAACGCACAACCATTTAATCCAAGTTTTAAACTTATTGGAAACTTAGCCGAAGACCAAATTCTAGTATTTGATGTCAGTGAGAACGCATTTGTTAACTCTGCAAATTCAGGTGGTGGTGGTGCTTCTGGCTTCACGGCAATTCAAAATATGGGAGCAACTGGTACTGCAATCCATTATGGCGAAGCAGGAACAACACTTCAACTTAAAAAATTAATTGGTGGTGATAATCTTACTATTACTGATAACGGTACTGGCGGATTAATATTAGCGGCTACTAACACAGACACAATACAAGATGGTACTAACTTAGGTTCTGGTACTGGACTATTCTCATCTAAAGATTCTTCATCACACGCTCTACAATTTAAGAGTTTGGCAGTCGGTGCGGGTCTTACATTAACAGATGATGGTGCAGGAACAATTACTCTTGTTAACACAGTTGGTGCAGGTTCAACAGACGCAGATTTAACACTAAGTAACTTATCAAATGTTGCAACAGCAAGAACAAATTTAGATGTATATTCTAAGACAGAAGGCGATGCGAGATACCACGATAAGTTTTCAAACTTCTTACCTTCACAAAATAACATTTATGACATAGGTTCACCAACACTTAAGTTCAATGATATCTATGCCGAAACATTCCAAGGTACTGCCGTATTAGCAGACCAATTAACGATTTCAGGCACAAGTGGACAAGTATTAACTCATAACGGAACTAATTGGGTTGCAGGTGCAGGTAGTTCAGTACTATCATCAGCATCAGATATGTCAAACGTTGCACCAGCCAATGGTCAACATTTAGTTTGGAATTCAGGTACAAGTTTATGGACACCTTCATCAGCAGGCGAAGGTGGTGGCGGATACTCAGACTCTTCAGCAAGAGCGGCGATTTCAGTTGCAGGAGATTTATCTTATAACTCATCAACAGGTGTAATTACATTCTCACAAAATGATGCATGGTCAAATATTACAGGCACACCAACAACACTTGCTGGATACGGAATTACTGATGGTGGTGGTAGCGTAACACCAACAAGCACAGATACATTTACAAATAAATCTGGTGCTATTAGTCAGTGGACTAATGATAGTAACTACTTAACAAGTGTGCCAGCACAAACTTTCGCTTCACTAACAGGCACACCTACAACATTAGCAGGATACGGAATTACTGATGGCGGTGGTTCTTATGCAAATAGTAATGTTGATACACATTTAAACACGGGCACTGCAACAGCAAACCAAGTGTTAAAATGGACAGGTACTGATTACGATTGGGTCACATCTACTGATAGTGACACAACATACACAGCGGGTAGTGGATTAACATTAACGGGAACAGTATTCTCATTAACATCAGGACATTTTGACGGTGCTTATGGTTCACTTACGGGTGCTCCTACGATACCTTCAGGCAATCAAATTATTGACTGGACATCAGCATCAGCGGGAACTATTCACGCTAGTAATTATACTGATACGAACACAACTTACACTGCTGGTTCAGGATTAACATTATCAGGCACAGAATTCTCATTAACTGGTGGTCATTATAATGACAGTGCGGTTGATACACACTTAAATGTAAGTGGTGCAACTGCCAATCAGATGCTAAAATGGACAGGTACTGATTACGATTGGGTTACATCTACAGACAGTGACACAACCTATACTGCTGGTTCAGGACTAACATTAACCGGCACAGTGTTCTCATTAACATCCGGGCATTTTGACGGTGCATTTAGTTCACTAACTGGCAAACCAACAACATTAGCCGGTTACGGAATTACAGACGGTGGTGGTGATGTAACAGGTGCAAGTACAACGAATTTCACAAATAAGACTGGTAACATTAGTCAATGGACTAACGATGCGGGATATTTAACTTCAGAAACAGACTCACAAACATTATCACTTTCCGGTTCAGTATTAGCAATCTCAACTGGTAATAATGTTGACTTGGGTGCATTGACACTTGACGATTTTGCAGATGTTCAAATATCAGGCGTAGCAAACGGACAGTTCTTAACATATAACAATGGTTCAGGTGACTGGGAAAACTCAACAGTTTCAATTCCTACACTTACAAGTCAATTAACAAACGATGCTGGTTTCATAACTTCAGCAGGTACATATGATAACAGTGATGTTGACACACATCTAAATCAAACAAACCCAACAAGTGGTTATGTATTGAGTTGGAATGGCTCAGATTATGCTTGGGTATCAAATGGTGCCACGGGCGCACATTACAATGATACTGATGCAAGGGCAGCCGTATCAGCAACAACAGGATTATCATATAACAGCGGAACAGGTGTATTCTCACTTAATTCAGAATTAGGTGGTTTATCAAATGTTTCTTCAAGTGCGGCAAGTACAGGACAAGTTCTTAAATGGAATGGCAGTGCTTGGGCTCCAGCGGCTGATGTAGATACTGACACAGTTTACACAACTTTTACTTCAGACTTTGATACAAGACTTGCTACAAAATCAACTGCTAATTTAAGCGAAGATGCAAGTAACAAATATTTTACAGATGCAAGAGCCAGAAGTGCAATTAGTGTTTCAGGTGACTTAACATATAATTCTACAACGGGTGTTATATCATTCACAGAGACAACAAACTACGATAATGGTGATGTAGATACACACCTGAATAGTAGTTCAGCCGCATCTGGACAAATTTTAAGTTGGGATGGGTCAGATTATGACTGGATTAATAACGACAATCACACACCAGCATGGTCACAAATTACAAGCAAGCCTACAACAATCGCAGGGTTCGGTATTACAGATGCATTTGACGGACTATACAGTTCATTAGGTGGCACACCAACAACGATTGCAGGTTACGGAATTACTGATGCAGTCACTCCGACAAGTACAAATGTATTTACAAACAAACAAGGTAATATCAGTCAATGGACTAATGATACAGGATTTCTTACTTCAGTTCCAGCACAGACATTTGCTTCATTAACAGGCAAGCCAACATCAATTGCTGGTTATGGAATTACAGATGCATTTGATGGTGCGTTCGGTTCATTAAGTGGCAAACCTACAACAATTGCTGGTTATGGAATTACAGATGCAGTTACTCCTAGTAGTTCAACAGCATTTACAAACAAGTCTGGTAATGTTAGTCAATGGACTAATGACGCAAACTACCTATCTTCTGTTCCTGCACAATTATTCAGTTCATTAGTAGGAACACCAACAACATTAGCCGGCTATGGAATCACAGATGCACTTGGAACTTCACAACTATATGAAAACTCAGATGTTGATGCACACTTAAATTCAGGCACTGCAAGTACAAGTGATATTCTTTCTTGGAACGGTAGTGATTATGCCTGGGTGGCACAATCAAGTGGTGGTAATACTGACAAAATCGAAGAAGGAAACTCTAGTGTAGAAGTAATAGATGGCGGTGCAGACGGTCGTGTTGTATTTGAAACTAACGGGTCAGATAGATGGCAAGTTTCTAACACTGGACATATTTTACCAGAAGCAGATGCGACATACGACATTGGTAGTGCATCAAATAAAGTAAGACACTTATTCCTAAGTAACAGTTCATTATATCTAGGAACTGATACACTTAGAACAAATAGTAGTAATCTATTATTCAATGGTGATGATGTCCAAGATTATGACAATCTTAAGAATAAACCAACAGCACAAACAGCCGGTACAGGAATTCAAATAAATTCAGGTGTAATCTCATTAAGTTCAACATTAGGCGGATTATCAAATGTTTCGTCATCAGCACCAAGTACAGGACAAGTTCTAAAGTGGAGTGGTTCAGAATGGGCACCAGGAACTGATTTAGCATCAGGTACTGCCGCAATGAATGACTTGACAGATGTGAGTACTGCGGGTATCTCAAATGGACAAGTCTTATCATGGAATGGTTCATCATTCGTAGCAACAACTCCAGCAAGTGGCGGTGGTGCTTCAGCAATAAACGATTTATCAGATGTAGATACATCAACAAGTGCGCCTTCAAACGGTGATGTTCTAACTTGGGTACAAGCAGATAGTGAATGGGCTCCAGCCGCACCTTCAGGTGGTGGTGGTGGTTCAGGCGCAACAATAGAATATTTCAAATTAAATTACGCAACTAACGGAAACTTGACATCGGTTACGAATACAACTTCAGGAGTTAGTGCAACAATCACATCAGCAACGGGTGGAACAGTTGATATAACATTTAGTAGCACTAATTATCCACCTGCTAATATGTTAATGTATGGTTATGCGTATTCATCTAACAAATATGTTGTCAAACCAGTAAGTGGTGATATGTCCACTAAAGAAGTAACAGGTGGCGGCTCATCAGGCAGTCCAATCGCATTTGGTAGTATGGGTTCAGTTAAACTAACACTGAAACTTAGAGAGGCAGACACAGGAGCATCCAGAAGTTTCGGCACAACAACACATGCATGGTTAATGTTTACAACAGTGTAAAGGGATAGTTAAAGATGGCAATCAATAAGACAAGTGCAATAGATTTAAATGTTCCAGCAAAAGTTATCTCTGTAAATGTAACTGCTCAAACTACTGATGCTCTATGGAGCCACGATGACGGATTAGGAGACCTTTGGTGGTCTGGTGGTTCACAGCCAAAAGCATATCGTTGGGAACTTACTATGACTATAACTCCAGTCGCTCATGGTTCTCACTTAACAAGAACACCCAAAGTATTTAATGGGTTTGACATTGTAGTTGGTGATTATATCGCTGGTGCAACAGATGGTCGTGCATTACAAATTGTTAGCATCATATCAAAAACAGCAACAAGTGTTGTATGTAAAGCAGAAGATAGATTAAGATATAATACATTTAGAAGTTCAACTGGTGCTGGTATCTTTACAGTTCCGGGTGGTGCAGTAGTGTTCCAAATTAACGAAAATGGTCATCCTATGATTGACCCATTACCTACTGGTATTGTATCAAGTGACTTTTATGCAAACGTTAACTCTCGTTTTCAGTATCTAAATCCACAAATGAACTATATGCTAGACCAAACTGCACACGGCTTTGAGGCTGGTGATGTAGTAGCAATTGACCATAATACTAATGTATTTGAATTGGCTGATGCGGCTAACATTGAAAGATTAGTGGGTACAGTGACACATGCTGGACCAGGTCCAAATAAATTCTTAGTAAGACCAGCAAATGGCATCGTTGATTTTGTTCCAGGTTTGCCGGGAAATCCAGGTGATTTTGTTTATCCAAAGACAGACAACTCTGGTGACTTGACTTTAACAGATACTGGTGTTGCTATATTCTTAAAATTAACCAATGCTATACCTAGTATATCCAGAGGCACAGTTACAAATGGTACTGCTAGTGCGGCTGACAAATTAGAAATCAATGAAACAGATGTATTGTTTACAACAAATACTGGCGGTGTTGTTTCAATCACTGATGCATCAACAGATATCAATGCATTAACATCTACGCATGGCGTAGTAGCATCTTCGACTCCAGCACCAAATGTGATTACAAGTGACCCGTCAACTTACGGTTCTGCATATGGTCTTGTTGGTGGTTATGTGCCATTTAGTGCAAGTATCAACGGCCAGTCAGTAAACTTTACAACCAGTACTGCTGGACAAGCCGCTTACGGCATCGCAGTTGGTATTGCAGAAGATATGGCAGACGATATTAATGCGACAAGTATTCCGAATATTACAGCATCACATTCAAGTGGTAATTTAGTAATTACACACGCATTGGGCACTGCATTCACTATTGTAAACGGGACAGCAGATAGTAACGGCAATGACTTTGCTGGTTCTGGCGGAGTAGCATCATTAGGAACAACATATGCCGCGGCATCTGGTGCAACTCTTAAATTGACACGTGCTGATGGTGGTGAAATATTCCTAGTTGATAAGGTTGGAACTCCAACACTAGACTACGGTATTATGTCAGGTCACTCTGGCTCATATGCTCTAGGTCTAAATGTTGAAAAAGGTATTCGTTCTGCTGGTGGTATAACAGTTGTAGCCAGTATTGCGGCAAGAGATGCTCTTAACGCCTCGGCTCTTACAGGTGACCAAGTTCACGTACTAGACACAGGCGAAAGTGAATGGGCATTATATCTTCGTTCTGGTGGTGCTTGGGTATTACTTGCTAATGAAGATAGTGCGGCAACAGATGCCAACTCATTATCACACACATTTACTACTCCAGTCGGTGGATTTGGTAACACATCAACAATCACACTCGGTAGAATTAGTAGTAACTCAAGGGTTCTAAGTGTTCTTGTAGAATGTACTACTGCTGTAGCAGGTTACACAGGCGGAACACCATCATTAATCGTTGGGGTACAATCAGACCAAGACAGATTTATGTCTGATTATGAAAATGACCTTGAAACCACTGGTTCATATGTAACTAATCCAGATTATCATTATGCTGGTGCGGCTGAACTAGAAATCAAATGTGCATTTGCTCACTACGGTGCCACTTCTGGCGATTTAAAGGTCACAGTAACTTACGTCTAATTCTCTTTATTAATTTGTCACAATGTGAAGTGGAATATTCACATTTTTAAAAGATAAATACATATAGAAAAGTAATCGAGTATTAGACATGACAAAAACAACTAATTGGCTTCACATAGCACCAGAATATTTCAGCAGATGGAGACTCTTTCCTAGAGCATTCATTTCTATGTACATCTATCTTTTATACGATGTAGTTCAATGGTTTATGCTATTGCCAGAGCCAAACTCCCAACAAGCAGGTTTAGTATCAGTCCTAGTAGGTTCTGGTGCGGCATGGTTTGGTTTGTATGTGAATTCTAGTTCAACTAAGTTTAAGGAAGATACAAAAAATGAACAAAAGTAACTTCAAATATCACATCAGACTAAAGATGACCAAGGAGTTAGATAAAACTGACATCCGTGGTATAATTATTGTTCTTAAAAAAGCAATTGTAAACATATTTCAGCCTTTAGAAGATGGGACAGCAGTAATTTATCACTTAGGAGATGAAGCATTGTATGAACACATCTATGATTTTAGATTAAATCGAGGCGTGTCAGAAACAGAAGCAGAAGTTATTCTTGGTTTAATCACAGACTGGACAGACGAAGACTTTATTATGGAAATAACAACTACCGAAGATTATCTTTTACCAGAAGGTGAGACAGAGGTTGATTTAACTGCTATGAAACATAACAGATGGATGTCAGAAAAAGTAGATAATGGTTGGAGATACGGTCTACAGTTCAATGAAGAAGATAAAACAGACCCAAGACTACGCCCTTACCAACAACTCACAGATAAACTGAAAAATACTTCAGAAAATGGTTGACTTATTGATTGAAACACTGTATCATATAAGTACAAATAGGTAGAAATTTATGTCAGGAACAAAACGATTATACAATTTAGATGAGAAGAATTATTTCAAATTCTTCGGTGTCGAAGAAAAACAAGGAACTAGTGTCCGAAGTCTTTCTACGCACTACAAAAAGATTCTAAATATCTTAAAAGATGATAACTCATTTATCGGTAGAGACCACAAAGAATTTGCTCATAGGGCATTCAATACATTAGTAGACCCAATTCTAAGAGCAAGATATATATTAGAAACAAATGGTCACGAATGGGATTTCCGTGATGGCACTACAGCAGAAGATTTAAGTTTTATTTCTGATTTAAGAATTCAACTTGCTAGAGCAAACTTACAATACGAACTTGAGAATTTCATTTTTGAATTGAAAGGACATACTAACTTTATTATAGAACAAATTGAAGAAAGTATTGATACATACACTAACTATAAAACAGCCATCGGGCTTATTAATCGGTTTTATGAGATATCTCATCTACATGAAGAGGCATCGAGTAAAAAACACGAAGTTGAACAAGGAATTCATCACGGCGTGTTTGACCAACCATAGAGGAGAATAACTTGAGTAACGCTGAAAACATGAATATCGAAAGAAATGCAATCAATCAGGCACGTAGATGTCAAAGAAACTGGGACTATTCTAAAACAATAGATGAAGACCATATAAATCACTGGGCTTATCTTGCCAGCCACGCTCCTTCAAAACAAGATGAAAGTTTTTTTGACTTGTATATCGTCACAGATAGAGAAAAGATAGATTTTTTATGTAAAGACCATTCTTGGGGATTTACTATGTATCCTGGTGAAAAAGATTGGGTAGCAAGAAATCCACAGATGGGTGCAAACTGTTTATTCGTTTTTAATAGGAAAGTAGATGAAACTGAAGTTCGTAATGTCAGAAAAGACGGTACTATAAGAGACCCAAATGAAGCAAGTAGATGGGATAATGCATACACATCGATTGGTATAGCAAGTGGAACAGTAGCCTTCAGTGCAAATATGATGGGTTATGTTACTGGTTACGGTAAGAATTTTGGTTACATAGAAGAACCCAGAAGTGGCGACTTAGACCAAGCCAATTACAGCCAAGATGCATGGGGCGAAGTATTGGGTATCAAACAAGAAGATAACAACTTGACTTATAGTTTAGGCATTGGTCATCCAAATGATAGTCTTAAGTGGTATGAAAGTAAAGACAATAACGAATATTTGACAGGTGGACCTATTGACTATTCAATTAAAAAAATTGATAGTGCAGACCCATCTGTGAACACAAACAATGACGTGCTATACAGTCAGTTTAGCACAACAACAAGAGATATAAAGGTGGTAAGAGTATGATTTTTACAGAAAATGCGGCAGAACGTGTTAAAGAAATTATTGAAGAAGATAAAGAAGATGTAAAAGCACTTAGAGTGTTTGTTCAAGGCGGCGGGTGTCACGGATTTAGTTACGGATTTGGTTTCGAAAACGAAATCGCAGATGATGACACAATCGTAGAGACAAGCAACGTTCAATTAGTAATAGACAGTATGAGTATAATGTATCTTTCAGAAGCAACAATTGATTTCGTTAGCAACCTTGAAGGCGAACGTTTCACCATCGACAATCCTAGTTCTCGCACATCTTGTGGATGTGGCTCTAGTTTTTCAATGTAAAATGTGACAATTTATGACAAATTGTTCATTTTTATCAAAATAATCATAAAATATACAAAAAATAGGTTGACTTTAGTATAAATAAGATGTTATAATTAGTAATATATTGAGGTTATCGTACATTCGTGTATGGTATACTCGGTTTATTGTTTATGAGAAAGGTTCCTCTCATACAAAAAAGGAGCCAACTTAACGTATTTCAAATAACTATAGGAGAATTATGAATACTTTATTGAGAACCGCAATTGTGGGTACGGCTTTGTTAACAACGCCATTCGCCGCATTTGCCGAACCAGAAGCAGCCACACAATCAGGTGTTTCAGTTTCTGGTACATACGAAGGCACTGCTACAGACTCAGGCACATATACACAAGAACTTGAAGTTGTTGTTGGCATGGCAACTGAGGCTGGCTCAGTTACAGCGAAAGTCGATGAGACTGGAACTGTAGGTGACTTATACATTGACACATCAATTTCTTCAATTGACCTTAGACTTGGTAAAGTAGATGGTGAAATGGGAATGAAAGCGTCAACTACAGTCGCAGGTGTTACTGTTTCAGCATACCAACCATCCGGTGCAAATCAATCAACAGAGATTGGCGCTAGTACAGACTTAGGACCGATTAATGTTGCAGGTGAAGACATCTTAGATTCTGATAGACTTCTAAGTGCTAATGTTTTGTTGGGTGATTTGACGGACATTGGTGGTTCATATCAGAAAACAACAACTGGAACTAACACAATCTTGGATGCTGGTGTAGAAGTAGCAGGATTCCAAGTAGATGTAGCAAATGCATCAATTGGTGATGCAAGTGTTACTAAAACTGGTGATAGCAAACACTCTTTGCTAGGAACTATGACTAGTGCTACAAATGGCACAGATGTTAGAGGCTTAAAAGTTGCTATGGGCGACATCTCTGCTAAAGTTGTAGAACTAAATAGTAAAAACACTTATACTGTTGCTCTTAAGCGTGGTATTATGACTTATTCATATGATAAAGTCGAAGATGGTGATTCTACTGTTTCAGCAGGTATCAAACTTACTTTCTAATGTTTTAAACATTAAATAGTATTATACTACTTAAAAGCCCGTTATTATGACGGGCTTTTTTATTATCTCTTACTTTGATAAATATAGTTAGATAAATCAAAACTATAAAAGTGGGAGAGAACACGATGACAAAAGCATTTCTACAATGGTGGTTATTTTTCGTATTACAAATAATCATTCTAGCCTCCGCATATGTGTATGAATTGCACCTCTATATTCTCAATAACGACCAAACATACATTTCTTTTGTTCTAATAGGAATCTGGCTATTAACCAGTTCTATGATTGGCTATAAGTTATTGAAAAATATTACAACATCGAATGAAAAGTTTTGGTTCATTGCTGAAACTTGTATGGCTATCGGTATGATGGGTACAGTTTTAGGTTTTATTCTTATGTTAGGTGGTTCAAACTTAGCATCTATAGACCCGTCTGATGTAGAAGGTATGAAAGGCGTGATTGGTCAGTTGGCCAGTGGTATGGCAACTGCACTATTAACAACTCTAACAGGATTAATTGTTTCAGTATCTCTAAGAACTCAATTGATGATTGGAGAGGGTGAGTAAATGTCTAATCGATACGGTTCTAACCTATCGTTTAACGATGTTTTATTCAACGCACTATTAGGTTTTGTAGTTTTATTCGTATTAGCACTTCTACTAATCAACCCAATTACAAAAAAATCAGATATTCCAGCAAAAGCAGAGATTCTTATTACATTAGAATGGGAAGACGAATCAGCAGACGATATTGATATATGGGTATTAGGTCCAGGAATGGGAGCACCGCTAAGTTTTCAAAACAAACACAGTGGATATATGCATCTGGACCGAGATGATTTGGGCAAACAATCAGATTATATGTGGATAGATGGTGACCGAATAGTTATTAAAATAAACCGTGAAGTTGTGAGTATGCGTGGAATAATGGCAGGTGACTACTACATCAACATTCATGTTTATAATAAAGGAGAAAAAACTCCAACTAAATATACACTAACACTACTAGATGTAAATCCATATAGAGAAGTTTATGTTATGCAAGGCGAACTAAATGAAAGAGGCGATATAATTAGACTTCCAGGTTTCACATTAGACCAAGAAGGTCAAGTAACAGATGTATGGACAAGTGACAAGATAATTGTAGGGTCAAGACGAACTACAAATGTGATTACTAATTCACCGCCGTCATATATGGATGATACAGAAGCAGACGAGGCGGCTACAGGCAGAGATGCAGATTTAAGACAGGCAATAGCACAAGAAGATGATATCTAAGGAGATTATAAATGTTTTGGAATGAAATGACTGTGAATACATTGATAATGGTCTATATTCTAGGCCTATTCATATTGATTCTCGTATGTCTATACGCATTAATACAAAGTAAAGCAAACAAACTTTACACATTCATTATAATTCCATTAGCATTAATTATGGCAAGTATGACTTGGCAAGGTATCAAACTTCTACAAGGTATGCCAGTTTATGGATTACCAGAGAAAGAAGAAGTAGAAGTGATGTGGGTGAATGACAACAAGCCATGGATATATGTAGTATTGAAAAAAGATGGCGCACCAGTTCTTTATAAGATTGACTGGTCCGAAGAAAATAAAAAGAAAATGAAAGAACTAGAAAAGAAAATAGGTTCATCTTTAGCACAAGGACAATTTGAAACTACAAAATCAAATGCCGGTGAATCAGAATCACTTTTCTTTATTCCGATGATGAACTTGTCTGAACCACAAGAAAAGCGTAGTGGAAACGAGGATGATAGTGTGACTTATACAACTTCAGGTAATACAAATCCAGACCCAGTAATTCTACCAGTAAATCCTGATGAAGGAAGAACAGGCGCTGAAGAAAGAACTAGCAACAATATATTAAGACCAAGTTTGATAACAGAATTTGAAGGTGTAGAAGTTGAAACACCAGAGGTAGTTTATGGACCAGAAGAAAACCCAGGTCCATAGAAATTAGAGGAGACGAATATGGAAACAGTAGGAGCAGTTTTAATGATAGGACACTTTGTTGTGTCACTATTCCAGGTGCAACTTGGTAATCCAGTAATATACTCATTGCCATTTACAACAATGGAACAATGCGAAAAATATAAAAATTATATGCCTCAACAACCCATTCAGTTAGATATAGAGTGGCAACATATAACTAAAACACAATGCTTCACATCATATGAATTTAAAAAGATGATGGAGAGACAAGGTCTTCAAAAGCCAACAGGAACACCTGAACCATAAGAGGGCAAATTATGAAGAAAATATTAAATTATATAAAACAATCATTCCTTGGAAGAACAGTATCTTATCTAATAAGAAATCCTTTTTTAATTGTTGTAATAATCTTACTTGTAATAACAGGTAAAGACAAAGGAGTTGAATGGTACGATGAATACATGGTACTATACGAAGAAGCAAATAACAAAATTGAAGAAGAAGAGAACACGGGCGGATTAGAATGGAAAAAGATTGATGACCAATTATATACATTAATGGGTACAGTAAAAGAAGGTGATTGTGAAAAGATTACACCTCAGATGCCAGACGGATACTTTACTGTAATATTAGAAAGTCCAGGTGGTAACCTAGCAGACGGTTCTTGTCTTGCGGCACATATGAAACTTCGTAACGTTGTTACTGTTGTTAGAAGTACGCCAGTTTTAAATCAATTAGGTGAAACAATTTATACTCCAGGAACAAACGTTGACGAAAATACTCCAGATTATATGAGAGGCAAATCAGTTTGTGCATCAGCGTGTGGTTTACTATTCTTAGCAGGCGATAAACGATATCTAATCGGTAACGTTTACTTTGGTATTCATGGACCAGGTACGCCTCCAGGTAGTATGAACGGTGCAAGTGCAAGTGCTATCGAGTCTTCTGCATTTAGGACTGCATCATCATTGCTGAAACTACTTAAGTCTTTAGGCGTTGAAGACGAAGATTTAAGAATGTTATTCATTCAAATTCCAAACGCAACAATGTATTGGTTACATCCAAGAGACTTTGAAGTCAAACCCGGACTAGTTAAAATAGCAACAGACTATAGAAATTTCTTCGGTACTACAGGCAGTGACCCAGAAGGTGGCATGAGATGACTGTAAAAGACAAATTACTAATGACACTTGTTGCTGTAGTCATCGCAGGATATATAGTCGTTCTCAATTAAATATAACTTCTAACTTGTATAAATACAGTATACGATTAAATTCGTATATAAATTTAATCAATTAGAGGTGACATATGTTAAAATCATTTTTTTTCACACGAGAATACGGGACATATGCATGGCTAATGTTAGCGTTTCTTTTAAGTATGATTTGGTACAACGTAGAAATATTAGTTTTCTACAATAGTTGGAACAAAGAAATCTATGATGTAATTCAATCACTACAAGAAGAAAGATTCTGGGAACTATTTCTGGGATGGGACGCTGGTAGATTTTTAAATTTCATCACATTGACTGAGGGCGTACAACCATCCTTTGTCGAAATCATAGTCCTATATACTCCAATCGCAGTATACGCCACATGGCAAACACAACGATACTGTTTTAGATGGCGTGAAGCAAACACCAAACACTATATGACACGTTGGGAAAACTCAACTGCAAAGATAGAAGGTGGCTCACAGCGTATACAAGAAGACTTAATGATTTTTGGTAAGACACTTCAAGGATTGTTCACTGGATTCTTTAGTGCTATACTTATATTATTTGCGTTTCTTCCTATTCTATGGAACTTATCAGAAAGTTTACCAGTTTGGAATGGTCAAATTATTCCTGGTTTCTTAGTATGGATAGCATTATCAGTATCAATTGGTGGTACTCTAATATCACTTCTACTTGGTTGGCCTCTGCCTAAACTTGAATATAGAAATCAGGTTGTAGAAGCAAAGATGAGAAAACAATTAGTACACTCAGAAGATGACTTTAGTGCAAGAGCAACTTCAACATTATTTCCAATGTTCTATTCAGTTCGTAGAAACTACTATAGACTATTCAACTGGTATATGGGATTTGGTGTATGGCAAACAGCATTCGGATTATGCGTAGGTAACTTAGCACTAGTTGTATTAGCACCAGCATATTTTGACCAGTTAATTACACTTGGTGTATTATTCCAAGTTCTAAACGCATTTGGTCGAGTTGAAAGTTCAATGGGCTATTTCATCGATAGATGGACAACAATTGTTGATTTCTTATCAGTCATTAGACGTTTGAGAGAATTCAATGTAGCACTTGATGATGCTGAAGATGTTACTTTCGATGACGAAGGAAAACAAGTCTAATTAAAAAAGTAAGTAGTTAATTATAAACTACGAACAAGTAAATACTAGTCGTACAGAGAATGTCTCTTTGTACGACTTTTTTTATTTAGAAGAGAGGAATATTATGAAATTATCAGCAACACTCGGTGGAATAGGTTTAGCAATTCCTCTAATAGCAGGACTATACGGAAGTTTAAGTTACGTAACTGGATTACAGAATACAATAGAGACAAATGAAAAGCAGATTGCATCTATGCAAATGTCAACTGAAAATGATTTCAAATCATTAGACACAATGATGAATAGTGAAATAGAAAAACTAGACATTCGTTTGAAGGCTGTTAATGAACTTTATAAGCAAGGACGTGAAGAAATGCTTATTGAGATGACTAACTTTGCTACACAGATTGCAAGAATACAAGTATTAGCAGAAGCACTAAGAGATGCACAGTATAAACTGGCAAGTGATGCTGAACTACAAGCAATGGAACAAAGTTATTATAAGTTAAGTGATTCAATTAATCAAATGAAATATGACTTGAAAGAGATGCAAAGACAACTCAATGGAGGATACTAAGATGGAAAAACAACATCAGTTCCAACTTTGGGTGTTAGTAATCATAATAGCCGTACTGGCATTATGGACTAAACCTGCAACGGCAGCCAATGAATATTTAAACAGTGGCGGTAGTCATTGTGAAACTGCTACACTAGAACCATACGCAGAGATAGGTGAACAAGACGGTAGTAGTGACGGCACTTATCCTAACAGTGATAATAATAACTATAGAAACACGAATAAAGGCGACAACTGGAGAGTTGGTATCAGATTAAGAATTGCACTTGGTTCAACTTGTACTAAAAAATTCAAAGAAACAATGATGAGAAATGAACTATTAAAACAACAGTTAGAAATGTTGAAACTATGTGCTAGATATAAAGGACTTGAATTAGGACCTGAATTTGGTGAAGTAAAGAAGATGTGTTCACAAGTTAATAAAAAACCTACAGAAGAAGAAGAAAAGAAGTAAACTACTGCTAAAACTTAACTACACACTATATATAGTGCGGTTTTCTCTTAAATAATACTAGAGAGTAGTGTTTTTAGGAGGAAGTAGTATGAAATTCTTATACGTAGATGTTGAACATAGGACAGTCGTTGCATTATTTAGAAATACCAACGAAGAAGTTATAAAACTCAATATAAGAAACTTGCAGATATTAGTACAGAAAGAACGATATGTACTGAATTCAAATATATTGCCGGAGTTGTTAGAGGCACTTCACGCAGTAGGCAAGTATCAAAAAGCAAATCGTCCTTGGTGGATGAGAATATTTTGGTAAAATAAAATATAAACTATATAATTATCCCAGCCATTTGCTGGGATTTTTTTTGTCTATACTTTTAAAATGATAAATACAATTAAGAATAAATTAATATAGAGACAATTGTATGAACTTATCAGAATTAACAGAAAATAGCGGCAAGCAACTGGTTATTATATATCCAGGTCGCTTTCATCCGTTTCACATTGGACACGGTAAAGTATACAAATACTTAAAACAGAAGTATAGTAATGCGAAAGTATTCATTTCTACATCTGGCAAAGTTGATGGCGACAGGTCACCTTTCACTTTCGATGAAAAGAAAAAGATGATGATGTTAGCAGGAGTTGACGGAAGTGCGATTGTTCAAACAAAGTCACCATACCAATCTGTAGAAATCATGGAAAGATTTGACCAAAACACCACAGTTATGGTGTTTGCTGTATCAGAAAAAGACATGGCAGAAGACCCTAGGTTTGATTTTTCTGGTGGCATCAAGTTGAAGAAGAATGGTGAACCAGCATACTTACAGAAGTGGAATGGGTTAGAAGATGCTGAAACATTCGGAACTCGTGGCTATATAGCAACAACTCCTACATTTCCATTTGAAGTATTAGGACAAAAAATAAACAGTGCATCACAGATTCGAAATATGATTGTGAACAGTGATGATACTAAACTAACACAAATGTTACAAGACTTATACAACATCACCGATGTACCACAAGATGTAATAGAACTATTCAAAACAAAAATAGGCAACAAAGACGCTATGAATGAAAACTGGGATGAAGACTCGTTTTCTAAATTTTTAACAGAAAACGTTATCGAGGAAAATACTATGAAAAGAAATATACTACAGGCAATATCAGAAGGCAAAAGCCCACATAAAAAGGGAACTAAGAAGTATAATGCTCATATGGCAGCAATGCACGCCGAATCGATTGACGAAGAATTCGACAAAAAAGTTGAAGAAGTTATGGAACTAAAGAAAACAAATGAATGGGTACAAGATAGTCCAGCACAAGGCTTTAGTGGACAAGAGAGAAACTTTATACAAGAACTATGCCTTAGAATGGATGGTATTAGTAAAACTCCAAATGGTTTACAATGGCAAGGCAAGTCAAAGACTTGGGACGAAGGCAATGTTCTAAGCGACAAAGGAAAACTAACTACCGTAATGCTTTGGGCTAAGAGAAACTTAGACGACTTATATGATAGAATGGGAAGCGAGTTTAAAGTATACTCAGACGGTAATGACAAAGGTGAATCAGGACGAGGTCAATCAGACGGTAATCAAATTATACAAAACATTATTAAGAAGATTGGTAAAATTGGTGAACCAATGAAAACTAACGAAGAACAGTTAGATGAAATTCTTCCAGCATTAGGAGTAGCCGCAGCCGCAGGCGCTGTTGGTACAGCCGCTTATAAAGGCGGCAAAGCATTACATAAGTGGATGTCAAATAAAAATTCTAAAATGCCAGGAAGTGGAATGGCAAAAGACGCGGAAACAGCACTATCAAATCGCAAAACTCAAATGAATAAAAATTTAGGTACATTGAAAAATGAAAGTGAATCAAAAGAACGACCATACATTGTATTTCATGCTACTAAGGGCAGTTACCAAACTCACGCAACTTCATCTTATGATGCGGCAAAGAATGCGGCAAAGTATTGGAAATTGAAATCAACTGCTGGTATTACACCAAAGTTAGCAGATGTAGAACACGTTGCAGAAAATGCCTATCATAATGAACAACACGAAATGTTAGAATACATTCACCATGTATTACAAGAATGTGGCGATGGCAATATGGACATTACAATGGTCGAACAAGCACTTGAATATGTCGAAGAGATTAGAGAGCAACATTTTAATACTGACGGTTCTACAAAATCAGAGTCAGTGAACGAAGAAGAAGTTACAGTAGATAATGAAGGTAACATCGCAGGCTACTTAGATACAATTGATGAGTATGTTCTTATGTTATTTAAAAATAAAGAGTTACCTCTTGCTCATAAAAACGAGGTAGCATACAGAATTCAAAACGCTGTAGACGATATTAGAACTAGAGAACTTGGATTAAAGCCTAGTAATGTTAGAGCAAGTTATGCCAATGAATCAGAAAGTGTAAATGAACACGAAATGAGTTTACTTGGAAAAGTTGCAAGACAAATGGAAGCAGATGCACACTCAGGTGACTATACAGCAATTGAAGAATTACTACACAACGTTACAGAAGACGAAATGGAAGCATTCCTTTCTGACCATAGAAGTTCTAATGAATGGCCTGAAGAATCAGTGAACGAAGCGCCTGACCACGAAGTAAGTATGGCTAGAAAAGATGTTAGCAGACTAGCAAAGTATTCTTCAGAGTTAGAACAAATGCTTAGTAATGTTTCTGAAGAAGAAGGATTACAGGGTTGGGTTCAAGCAAAGATTACTAAAGCAGTTGATTATATCTCAAGTGTAAAACATTATATGGAAGCCGCTACTATTGACGAAGCAAAACTTGATGAAGCACCAATGTCTGGCGATTATGCTAATGTATATTACGATTACAGTGAAGGTTTTTATATGATTGATGTATATAAAGATGGCAAAAAGGTAGAAGAATATGATGATTACATCGGCGCAATGGAAGAAGGAAATCCAATTAAAGATAAGTTCTTAGAACTTGTTAAGAAAGCCGGTTTAGAACCAGAAGGACTTAATCTTATATCAACGGGCGGTGATGAACCTGATGAATACGGTGTATTTAAGAATGGCAAATTCAACTGGGACAAAAATAGTGAAGTAACTGAAGACACAATAGATGTTACACCAGCGGGTTACGGACCAGATGATTATGATGAGAAAGATGTTCCACCTGAAGCCCACAACGGTGACTTGGAAATGATGCAAGATTCATATAAGTATAATGAAGACAGAAACAATCATTCAGAAAACATTCTTATGTTAGCACAAGCATTTGGTGACAGAGGTGAGATTAAAGCAGTTGAAGGTCTTTTAAAGATAATCAAACGCCAAGGTTACACGACACCTGAACAATCAGATATGATGTATAAAGCAATTCACAAGAAATACTACAAGAAATTGTTTCCAGAAACAGAGACAGAAGGCAATAAATTCTCAGGCGAGTTAGAAAAAGCAAAGATTGATGGTAAGAAATCATTTGATGTAGATGGCAAAACTTACAAAGTTAAAGAAGCACTAAGCAAACTGCTAGATAGTCAAAAAACAAACGAAGCAGGAATTATGCATTATTCTGATGCAAAGGGAACAACTGAATACAAAGAAGGTCAAAAGGCTGCCAAGAATGGTGAGCCATATGATAGTAATCCATACAGTGGCGCAGAGAAACTAAGATGGTCAAAAGGCCATAACGAATGGAGACACGCTAATAAAAGAAAAAAAGGTGAGCCTAATTTCGGTGCTAAAGGACAATTTGAAGGTAAAAAATAATAATGAACTTATTTGAACTAACCCAACACAAAGCAGTACAATCAGAAATATTATCTGAAGGTGGTTCATTGCCAGGTGTAGGTGCTATTCATATTGATGAAATCAATCCAACACTTGTTCCATTAGAGAAAGAACTTGGCATAGATTTAAGAAATAATGCATTAGGCAGTGTTGGTAAAAGACAATTCAGTGGAGACATTGATGTTGCATTAGATATCGAAACTGATAAAATACCAGAATTTGTAGAAAGACTTAAAAAAAGTAGCCAAATAATGGAAATTGCTAAGTCAAGTGTGATTATGACTAAGGTTAAAATCATGGACTTTGACGGAGAAAAATCAGATGGCAGACCAAGAACCGGCTATGTTCAAATAGATTTTATGCCAGGTGACCCAGATTGGATGAAAACATATTACCATTCACCAAATGAAAAAGATAGTCAGTATAAGGGTGTATATCGTAATATAATGATTGCCTCTATTGCAGGTAGCGTGAAGATAGAAAATAGTAAAGAAACAATTGAAGACGGTAGACCATTACAATCAAAAAGATTTATGTTTAGTCCAAGAGATGGACTAATAAGAGTTTTACGCAGACCAGTTCCGAAGAAAACTGGTGACGGATACACAAAAAAGAACAATAATAAGATTATCGATGGACCCTGGAAGACAGCAGATTCGATAGCGAAGACGTTAGGATTAGATAACAGTGATGATTTAGATAGTTACGAAACATTAGTTAAAGCAATTAGAAAGAATTTATCTCCTGAAGACCAGAAGAATATTTTCACTGCATTTACAGATAATCATACAATCAAAAGTATGGGTATTCCACCAGACATACAAGAGTATTCAAAAGGTGAATTATAATGAGACTAGATGAATTAGATAAGAAAATTACACAATCTGACTTAGATGCATTAGAAATATTTGCTGATAGAATATTTGGTAAAGTTGGTATTGATGTTGAATTCACACGTCACTTCTTAGACAGAGTAAACGATGACCGTAATGGTGAGCAAATTACTGGCAGTGAACTAACACGTCTATTTAAACAAGAGTATAAAAAATGGGGTAAGCCAATCGCACAGATGGGTCCAGATGCTGAAGCAGTAATGAAAGATTTACAAACAGATATTAATATGCCATTTGCATTAAGATGGGATAGAGATAACAATGAATTAGATTTGATTGTTAAAACTGTTATGCGTAAGAAAGACTTTAAAACATCTAACAAAGAATTCCCAGTAGAATCAATAGCATTCAATGAAGCAATAGAAATGAAAATTAGCGATTTGACTATCAGTGATGCTGGTATGGCAATCGCACAATCAGTAGGTGGCGGAAGTAGAACAGATGCTCCGTTGGCAGTTACAAAACTTCCATCAGGCCATGTATATCTTGTAAATGGGTATCATAGATTGGTAGATGCTATGCAGGCTGGCAAAGATACTGTATCAGTAAAATATGTTCCATATGAAAAAGTAGAAATACTTTGGAAACAAGAACGTGAACAAGATATCAAATACGGTAAACAGTTTAACGAAGAATTATCAGAATGGAATTGGAGACAACCATTTAGTTTTCCACGGCCAGATGTAGTTGGTAAACCATTGCCTGCTAAAGATTCTTACGGAAGAGAAGATGTAAAAACAATTGAATTACCAATTGGTCTAGCGCCTGGAAAGTTAAACGCATCTAAGAAATCAAAAAGGAACGAAGAAGTAAATGAAGATTCTCAAATTTGGGAGTGGAACAAAGAAGACCCAAACAATCCTGAAGTATTAATTCAAGGATATGGCAGACTTATGCTTAATCAAATAGAAGACAGTGTAGTTCGTAAACTAGCAGAACTTACTAAGATGGCAGAACGAGGTGACTTTGAACAAATACAAAGTCTATTAGATAGAGATGTTATGCAAACAATGATGAAAGCAATTGTTGATACGAAAGCAGAACTACAAACAACTCGTAAAAGAGGTGGACCAAAATCTCGTGGTATCAATAAAGAATCCATACTTGATGTGATTGGCAGAAGTGAAATAGAAGAACTTGATGAAGAATCACCTTGGGAATTATTTAAGAGAAAAGTAGACCCAACGATACACAACAATAGATACCAGAAAGCCGCAGAGAGATTACATTCTGTTCTTCAAAGAAAAGAGAAAGAGAATAATGGCAAGTGGAGACATGCATTAGGCTGGTATGTATCGAAAATCGCAGATGGTTTCAACGGTGTAAATAGTCGAGCATTAGAAGATTATTACTTAAAAAACTTTGATTCAGTGTTCGAAGAAATCAACGAAACAGGCGGAGTGGGTAAAGTCGTACCAGGAGTGAACACAACTATTGATGTTGGACCAGACGAAATTAAGAAACAGGCAGCAAAATTCGGTAATAAAGTTAGTAAAGACGGATTACCAAAGAATACATTTAGATAAATACTATTATGAAAATACATGAGATATTAGGTGAAATGACAAGTGCAGGTGGTATCGCAACCGTGGCAGGACCATTAGGTAGTGGTGACCCAAAGGCAAGTATATATGCATCTAAAAAATCAAAGAAAAAGAAAAAATTACAGATGGGATATAGTGCCGATGTAGGCAACTTATCATACAATACTCCCGTTAAAACTCCATTGATTAGAAGGTAGAAGGATTATGAGAATAACAGAATTAACAAAATTAAAAGAATCATATAGTGACGATTATGATATGGATAGTAATTGGGAAGACGATTATGAAGGCGATTTAGATAAAGAAGAACATGACAAAACAGTAAAAAATTCTCAAATGGAATATGCTGTTTGGGTTGGTGGCACTGAAGTCAACGACCAATGGGTATCATACGATGAAGCAGTCAGACTATATGACAAGTACAAAGCACAAGGCTATGATGATGTTCAGTTAGATGCTCGTATTAAAGAATCTGTAAATGAAGGCACAGACGGGTGTGATGATTGCGACTGGATTAGCAAAGAAACAGACGGCGACATTGATACTTGTGATGAGTGTGCGGCAGAAAAACGTGAAAAAACTAATGAAGCAGAAAAGCGTTGGAAACAAACTAGTATGTCTCCAGAAGAAGCAATTGAGAAATACGGCAAAGAAAACGTAAAAGTTAAAAAAGGTGCATTGCGTAATGGCGATGACATGGTAGAAGTATTTGTTGAATCATATTCACCAGGTGATGAGTATGCTGATTCAGAAGGTATGGTAAGTAATTGCTGTGGTGCTCCTATGATGGACTACAATGATGGACACGGTAGATGTGGCGATTGTAAAGAAATGGCAGCCGGTGAAACTGAAGAAGAATTTTATGAAAATACATACGATACTAAAGATTTTGAAGTAAATCCTAGAGCAGGTCACAGAGACCAAATGGCACACCCAGAAAATCAAATGGGCACAGGTCCAGGAATTAAAACTAAGCCAAAGTTGCGTCCAAAAAACTTAAAAATGAAATACGATATTAATCAAGCAGTAAATAAAGCAGTAAACGAAGAAGACGAAGAAGCAATCGCGGCTAGAGACGAATTCTTAAAAGTTATGGATATGAAACCAAAGAGTGGCAACAAAGCAATTGATACGATTAAAAAGATTGTAGCAGACAAACAAAACATGCAAGTCAAATTTGACGATGGTAAGATGAAAGTTGATTTATATACAGCATCAGCAGTGTCACAAGTATACGATGCTGTAAGCGATGAAAACAAAGAAAAAATTGACAATATGATAAAAACTAAAGTGGGTATGATGAGATTAATTCAATTCGCATTTACCAAACTTAGTGAACAAGTACAAGTAATGGAAAATGCTAAAAAAGAAGGTAGATTAGATGAAGTACTACCTCTTGTACCATTGGCTATTGGAGCCGCAAGGGTTCTAGGACCAATGGCAGCGAAAGCATTAGCCAAAAAGTTCGGTAAGAAGGCAGTTAAAAATGCCGCAGGAAAATTCAAGCCAGGAATGAATCCTAATTCTGTAAAAACTCAAATCAAAAAGGGTGCTGGTGACGGTGTTATAAAGCAAATAATAAAGAAATCACCTGGTCTAAAGACATCAGCAACAGTTTCTGGTTCAGATATACTGCAAGGCGGCGATGGTACGGGTTCAACTGCTATCGATAATGCTTATGATTTTGTAAGAAGTGGCGGTAGTTCCAATTCTTCTAATAAAACATCAAATTCCAAAATGTCTAATTATGCAAGAGATACTGTAAAGGCTTGGGAATCTAAAGAAGATGGTGAAAACATTTCAGAATATGCAGGTAAAGATGTTGTTTATGATAAAAATGGCAAGCCACACGACCCAAATAGTTCAAAAGGCAAAACAATTGTAAATATGAAATGTAACAATCCTAATGTTAAAGATAAAGAAGGATGTGGCACTGGAATAGATAAAGACAAGAAACGCAGAAACGCGGCATTACTTAAAAAGGGTGTCGGAATGGCTAAAACTGGTGTGAAGAAGTTAGGTAAAGCGGCAGCCAGCAGTGTTACTGATACGGGATTTGCTAATCCATTTGAATCATTAGAAGCCAAAGCGACTAAGATGATTGAAGATGCGGTAGAAAAGACAGAAAAGATGCCTAAAATTGACCCAACTAAAATTAAAACACCAACTAATATGAAAGTCACATCACACGGAAAGACTTCGACATCAAAAGATAAGAAAATGCCAGGTGACCATCATCCAGATTTAAAACTCAGTGCAAAAGTCTTATTTTAAACAAATAACCTATTGACTTTTTAAGTCAGTTATGTTAATATATAAAGAGTGAGAAATCACTCTTTTTTATTGCACAACTTATAGGAGATTTATATGTCAATTGACGCTATCAACGAAGAAGAAAAAGCCAGACTCATTCAACTAGTGAATGAAGGTTGCCTAGTTCTACAAGAATGTGAAGACCTCAAAGGTGGTTTACGTGACACTGTAAGAGCAATTGCTGAAGAAATGGATGTTAAACCATCGGTACTAAACAAAGCAATCACGGTCGCACACAAGGCAAAACTTGCTGAAACTCGTGCTGATTTTGAAGATATGGAAACTATCTTAGAGACAGTAGGTCGCACTCTTTGAGTTATGTAGATGCATTCTACAACAAAGACAAAGATATAGTTCAAGTTGTAGAAAGAAGTAAAGGCAAACGAGTCTACAATGATTATCCAGCGTGGCGTACTTTCTATGTGAAAGACCCACGCGGTGACCACTTAAGTATTCACGGCGACAAAGTTCGTCAAATCAAATGTAAACGCCTCAAAGACCTTCATAAAGAACGAAAGATAAATTCAGGTAAAGCATTTTACGAAAGTGATATGAAGCCCGAAGTTAAGTGTTTGAGTGAGAACTATAACGGTATAGACTCGCCAACACTTAATACTGCTTTCTTCGATATTGAGACTGACTTTGATGCTAGTCGTGGCTTCGCAGACCCGAGTGACCCATTTATGCCAATTACAGCCATTACAGTTCATCTTCAATGGTTAGAATTGTTGGTAACTCTTGTTATTCCGCCAAAGGGTATGCGTGAGGGCGAGGGTCTTAAAGAAGCACAACGCATCTGTGAACAATTCGAAAACACAGAACTCTATCTAAGTGAAGCAGATATGCTGAATGATTTCATGGATGTCATTGAAGATGCTGATGTGCTAACTGGTTGGAACTCTGAAGGTTATGATATTCCATATACTGTTAATCGAATTACTAGAGTATTAAGTAAGTCGCACACACGAAAAATGTGTCTTTGGGATTTATATCCTCAGAAACGTAAGATAGTAAAGTACGGCAAAGAACAAGAAACGTTTGATTTGTTTGGCAGAATTCACTTAGACTACTTAGAACTATATCGTAAGTATACTTACCACGAAATGCATTCATATGCACTTGATACAATTGGCGAACACGAAGTAGGTGAAAAGAAAGTTGCATATGACGGCACATTAGACCAGTTATATAACAACGACTTCTACAAGTTCGTGGCATACAACAGACAAGACGTTGCATTACTTGATAAGATTGATAAGAAACTAAGATTTATCGAACTAGCAAACGAGATTGCACACGACAATACTGTGAACATCAAAACAACAATGGGTGCGGTTGCTGTTACTGAACAAGCAATTATCAATGAAGCACACAGAAGAGGCATGGTCGTTCCTGACAGAAAGAGACGTGAATGGTCAGACGATGATATAGAATATTCAGACGAAGAACTACAAGCATTAGAATTACAGAAAGCCGCTGGTGCTTTTGTGGCAGTTCCAAAAGCAGGGTTGCAAAGATGGGTAGCAGGCATTGATATCAACTCTCTTTATCCATCAGTTATTCGTGCGATGAATATGTCTCCTGAAACTATTGCTGGTCAACTTAGACCTGATTTAACTGAACAAATGATTGGTAGTAGAATTAAAGAGGGCAGAAAAACTGGTGCAAAGGGATATGGTTCATCTCAAGCGTGGGATGAAACATTTAGTTCAGAAGAATTTCGTTTAGTTAATGAGAAAGATAAAGCCAGTAACATTACTTTAGTCCTTGAAGACTCAACCGTTGAAGAGAATAAAACTACACAAGACCTTACTGGTGCAGAAGCCTATGATTTAGTATTTAATAGTGGACTAAACTGGAGTCTTACTGCTAATGGCACTATATTTAAACAAGATGTTCAAGGTATTATTCCAAGTCTCTTAGAACGTTGGTATGCAGAACGACAAGTGATGCAACAGCAGAAAAAAGAAGCAATCAAAGACAACGATGCAGTTGCAATTGCTCACTGGGATAAAAGACAGTTAGTTAAAAAGATTAACTTGAACTCGCTTTACGGTGCGTTACTGAATCAAGGTTGTCGTTTCTATGATAAGCGTATTGGTCAAAGTACAACACTCACAGGTCGTTGTATCACTCGACATATGGGTGCAAAGACGAATGAAGTTATAGCAGGAACTTATGATTATCAAGGTCCAGCAGTTATCTATGGTGATACAGACTCCATTTATTATTCAATGTATCCTGTTTACAAACAAGAGATTGACGATGGAACTATTGAATGGAACAAAGACAAGGTCTTACAGTTGTATGATGAAGTTGCGAATCAAGTGAACGAAAGTTTTCCAGACTTTATGAAAACATTCTTTAATGTTCCTAGAAAAGAAGGTGAGATTATTGTTGCTGGTCGTGAGAACTGTGCAACAATGGGTATCTTTATTAAGAAGAAAAGATATGCGATGCTTATCTATGACGATGATGGTGAACGCAGAGATGTTGATGGCAAACCAGGAAAGATTAAAGCAATGGGTCTTGACTTGAAACGAAGTGATACACCGAAGTATATGCAAAACTTTCTTAGTGAAGTATTGTTGAAGATATTGACTGACGGAACACGTGAAGTTGTCATCGATATGGTCAAAGAGTTTAAGAAAGAGTTTAGAGCAAAGCCTGGTTGGGAAAAAGGTTCTCAGTCTCGTGTGAATAATTTGACTTCGTATAAGAACCGTGTGAATGCCGCAAAGAAGGCAATGGCAAGAGATATGAATATGGGTGGTGACAAATCTAAGAGAGATAAAGTACATCTTCCTGGACACGTATCAGCCGCCTTGAACTGGAATATGTTACGTGAACTCAACCAAGATAGATACGCAGTAGAAATCGTAGATGGTATGAAGTGTATTATCTGTAAACTAAAACCAAACACATTTAAGTTAAAGAGTGTTGCATACCCAACTGATGCTACTAAGATACCTCAGTGGTTCCAAGATTTGCCATTTGACCACGAGTTGATGGAGCAGACTATTGTTGATAAGAAACTAGATAATTTAATTGGTGTTCTCAAGTGGGACATGAGTGACGCAAATGCATCCGAGACCTTTGATAATTTGTTTGAATTATAATGAGCAATACTTACACAGACTTAATTCAGAGACGAGCGAGAAACAAGGAATCAGATGAATGTTATACTCCATCTGACCAAGTTCAACCTCTTCTGGAATACATCGATAAAGATAAAACCTATTACGAAGCGACTAGTGGAACATCTAATCTAATCGTAGATGGCTTTAACAACAATGGATATAAGATAGTACCAAGTAATGGTAAAGACTTTTTTGACTGTGAGCCAGATGATGTGTATGACGGAGTTATAACTAATCCTCCATATAGCATCAAAGATAAGTTTATTGAACATTGTTATGCTCTTGGCAAACCATTTGCATTACTACTGCCAGTCACAAGTTTTCAAGGTGGTAAACGAGGCAGAATGTTTATAGAACACGGAATGTCTACACTCGTGTATAATAATCGTGTAGATTTTACAGGAAAGGGTAATCCAACATTCGGTAATGCTTGGTTTATTCACGGGTTTTTGCCTCCTAATACGATATATTGGGTAGATAATCCGAAACAAAATAAGAAAAGAATTGGTCAAATATAGGTTGACAACCGACATAGGAATATGTTATAATTAATTAAATTAATCAGGAGAAGTAAAAATGCGTGACATTTTAAAAGATATCGTAAAACATACACATTCGCTAGGAATCATTCAAGCGGCGAAAGTGACAACAGATGCCGAAGGCACAACTATTGATGCGATGGACGAAGACCGTACTGTTGTATTGCGTGGTAAATTACATCAACCAGTTGCTGAATTCGAAGGCAAGTTTGGTCTTGGTAGACTAGGAGTCTTAAATGGATTACTTAGTTATACTAGTGAAGACAAAGAAGGCAATAAGATGGAGTCTGATGTTAAAGTAGGCACAGAAACACGAAACGGTGAAGATGTTACTACTGAACTTAACTTCTCAATGCCTGGTGGTTTTGATAGTTCGTATCGAGTAATCGTAAGTGAATTAGTAGATGCTCAAATTAAAACTGCAAGTTTTCGTGGTGCCGCATGGAATGTAGAAATTATGCCATCACAAAAAGCAATCAAAGACTTACAATACTTTGCGGGTATTCTAGGTGCATTTGACCCACTGCTTACTGCAAGAACAGTTAAAGGTGATTTAGTTTTCTATATTGGTGATAGTTCAACAGATAGAGTAGAACTTCCTTTTGCAAGTAATGTAGAAGGTGAACTAAAGACTGGTTGGTCATTCCCATTATCAACAGTTCTAACTATTCTTAGACTTAGCGATACAAGTACAATGAATATGAAAATCTCAGACCAAGGTGCAATGATGATTGCAGTTGATAG
>Ga0213861_10000276_pt1 | contig 43804 bp, 50 predicted proteins | sample PICome_4_FD_160110 | JGI IMG/M metagenome (GOLD analysis project Ga0213861, IMG submission 160110) | Coastal seawater microbial communities near Pivers Island, North Carolina, United States - PICO131 | ecosystem: Environmental > Aquatic > Marine > Coastal | place: USA: North Carolina... | reverse complement strand
TAAGTTCGTTAATGTAGATGCTCACAGCTATCCATATAACAATAAAGCTTATTAATTTGTGAATATCTAATGTCTCACCATAGTAAAAAATACCTAATATAAACTGAGCTGTTGGTGTTAAAAAGAAAATCATGCTAGCCGCTCCAATACCCACTAATTCAAAACCCCTAGAGTACAAATAAAGAGGTATCAAAGTCATTGGACCCGCCCATAACAGTAGAAAAGATATGCTAATGTTTTGAAAAGAAAAAATATTTAAATTTTGTTCTACAAGATAATAAAATACTACTATCGCAAATGGTGAAAGAAGAAGTGTTTCAATTAATAGACCTATATCAGTATCAACATTTATTTTTTTTCTAATTAAGCCATAAAGACTAAAGGTAATAGCGACCGTTAATCCAATCCAAGGCAAAGTTTGATAATGAATAATTAAATAAATAATTGAAAAAAAAACTAAAAGTACAGATAAGATTTTATTTCTATTATATTTTTCTTTTAAAAAAATAACTCCGAAGAAAACACTTAAAATAGGAAAAATATAGTACCCTAAACTAGCGTCGATTAGTCTATCAACTGATATTGCATAAAGCCAGGTAAGCCAATTTGTCATCACTAAAAAACCAGAAACGAGCAACAGAAAAAGTAATTTTTTATTATTTATAATTTTAAAAAAGATGTTCCATTTAGATAAGAAAAATGTTGTTATTATTAACAAAAGTGCTGTCCAGATAGTTCTATGAACTACTAGTTCTATCGGATTTACAAAAGATAGGCTTTTAAAATAAAAAACGCCGAGAACGCCCCACCATAAAGAAGCAACAACAGTTAATACAGATCCTTTTAGATAATCAGCTTTCATACTTTATTCTGAGTCTATGTATCATTTTTTATAAAATTTAATTGAAAAATATTAAGACTCGAAAATTTATTCTTGTCTGCTATATTAATTAAACGGAAGATTAATTTACCCAGATTTTTCTTCCATGATAGCAAGTGGATAAGGAAGCGTGGGTGAGCTGGTTTAAACCAACGGGTTGCTAACTCGTCGTACGTAGCAATATGTACCAAGAGTTCGAATCTCTTCGCTTCCGCCACTTATTTTCTAAAAAAACTATCTAAATTATTTGGAGAATTATTTAATACTATTTTGTATACGTTAATATTTTCCATAACTCTCTGCACATAATTTCTAGTCTCTCTAAATCTAATCAATTCTATCCAGTCCACAAAATTTATTTCACCTCTATTAGGATCTCCATATCTTTTTATCCAAGACTTAATTCTATTTGGACCAGCATTATACGCTCCTATAGCATAAGGAAAAACACCATCGTAATCTTCAAGCAGTCCATTAAAATAATAAGTTCCTAGTTTTATATTATAATCTGGATCATTAGTTAGAAGGCTCTTGCTGTAAGTCGTGTTCAAACTCTTTGCAACAATCTTTGCAGTATTAGGCATAATTTGCATTAGTCCTTGTGCACCCACGTAACTATTCGCTCTTGCATCAAACTCACTCTCCTGTCTTATGATTGCGTGAACTAAATGAGGAGGGGGCATTACCTTATTATTTATTATTTCAGGTATATTAATTGTTGGATAATTATAGGTATGTATATATCTTTTTTCATAAGAGGCATCTTTTGCAATTTGTATTGCATAATCATATCTACCAACATCTGTAGCAAGTTTTGCAGCTAATACTTCACTACCACTTTCAACATTTAAAGTAGCAAGATGTTTAATTATATCTTTACTAAACTCTGTTTTATCCAATTCAAACAACAATTTAACTAAATTGATTAGTTTATTTTTATTAAATTCTTTTTCGTAATTTTCTTTTACTTTGAATTCTTCATTTAATTTAAATTCATCCCCAGCATTAATTTTGATAAATGCCAGCTGCCCATAATAAGTATTTGTAAATTTAGCAGCAGCTTTATAATAAAAGGTAGACTTGTCTTTATTACCAGCTTTTTCATATGCATAAGCTAACCAATAAGCACCTCGTGATGAACTGATCGGATAGCTGACATTATTATAAAAATTTTCAAAATGCTTGATAGCAACATCTGGTTTGTTTAGAAAACTTACGCTAAGCCATCCTGAAATCCATTCAGCATCTGCATAATCAGCTCCACTTTGTAAATGATGATTGCTAGCAACTTCATAGGCATCAGAATATTTCTTTTCGTAAATTAAATCTCTGGTTATGTTTTCTCTAAGATTCCACCACTTTTCTGGATACACTAAAGTTTCTTCTCCATGAAATTTTCTTAATATTTCAAGTGAGCCTTCCAATCTATTCCTTCGTGTTCGCCAAGCCAGACGATTATATTCTAGTCCTAAGTCATTAATTAAATCTTCTGGAACATCTGATATCGCTTTATCTACGCCATAAGAATTGGTCATAAGAATAAATCTAGCATTGTAGAGAGCTCGTTCCTTTTTAGGTAGATAAACAAGCATTCTCTTTAAATCCCAATATTGATTGTCCCAAGCAAGATAATCAGCTCGAGAGAGATGATCTTTTGTAGTTAAAAACTTATTAAATTTATTTTTATAATATTTTAGATCGTTTGAAGATAAATCAGCATTTATCCAACCATCTTTGATGTAATTTTCTGCTAGCTCGGTATTACCAAGCTCAAGATAAGCCTCTCCAAGTTTTATTTTTCCCGTACCACTTAATGGTTCATTTTCGTTAAACCAATTGATGATAACTCGAGGACTCGAATTTTTAATTATAATTTTATGTTCTGCTAAATACTTTAACCTTCCAATTCTTGGATAATCTGAATTTCTTGAAATAAAATTTTGATAGTCATTAAAAGTTGCTTGGTTGCCAGACTCTAACAGATACAACCATGTAACTAAATTTTTAAACTCTTTATTTTTTACCTTTTCAGTTAAAGAAATTGCATTATTCCATTTACCTTTTTTGATTAAATTAAAAATTTCTTTTGCATTAGAAAAATCTTTTTCATCAAGAATTTCAGATTTACTCGCTATCTTAGAGTTTGAAGGAATAAAACTTAATGGTTTTTTTATAGGTAGTAAAAATGTATTTTCTGATTTTACAACTTCTACAACTTTATTTTGTGTATTAGTTTCAACATTCTTAATTTCTTTATTTTCACTAATTTCTTTAGATTTAACAGGTTCTATATTTTGCAAAGTAATTGTTTTATTTAAAGATGGTTTTTTAGGAGGTATATTGAAATTAAAATCATTATTTGATTTTTCCTCTATTTTGGTAGTTTTGATTAGTTCTGATTTTTTTTCTGTTAAATTTTCTTTTGGTGAATTAATTGTATCTAATTTTTTCTTTGGAAATATAAATTCGTGTTTATTTGAATAAACATTATTGATTGAAAAGAGCAGTATTAAAACAATAAATGGTAGTAGTAGACTATTCTTTTGATAATGCATATTGTATAAAAGGTTAAAAAATTAATTATATTATTTTATTATATGTTTAAAGGATCAATTGTAGCTCTTATAACCCCATTCAAAAATGATAAATTAGATGAAAAAAACTATATTGATCTAATTCATTATCATCTTAAAAATGGAACACATGGAATTGTTCCTGGTGGAACGACTGGTGAATCACCAACTTTATCTCACGATGAACATAAAAAAATTATAAATTTATCAATTAAGGAATGTAAAGGAAAAATACCTGTAATTGCTGGCACTGGATCAAATTCAACTGCAGAAGCAATTGAACTATCAAAATTTGCAGATAAAGCTGGAGCAGATGCTCTTTTAATCGTGACACCGTATTACAACAAACCAACTCAAGAAGGTTTGTATCAACATTATAAAAAAATTAATGATAACGTTGGTATACCAATTATTATTTATAATATTCCTTCAAGATCTGTAATTGATATGAGCGTAGAAACAATGACTAGGCTTTTTGAATTAAAAAATATTGTTGGCGTAAAAGATGCAACAGGTGATTTAAACAGAGCTGATCAACAACTTAAAGCAATGGGTAAAGATTTCATTATGTTGACTGGTGAAGATGGAAATGCTTTAGAATTTAACAAAAGAGGAGGTAAAGGCTGTATAAGCGTAACTGCAAATATTGCCGCTAAACTGTGTTCGGAACTTCAAGAACTATCTTTATCTGGTTCAGCAGACTCTCTAAGTAAGGCAGAAACTATCAATAATTTACTTATGCCTTTAAACAAAGCTTTATTTATCGAGAGCAATCCTTCACCAGTTAAGTATGCCGCATCATTATTAAATTTATCTCCAGATGATGTCAGATTACCATTAGTAAAAATTAAAGAGTCTACAAAAGAAGAAGTCAAAAAAGCACTACAGCACGCAAAATTAATTTAATGAAACAAAAAACTTCTCCTGGACAAAAAATTATTTGTCTAAATCGGAAAGCAAGTTTTAATTATTTTTTTCATGAGCTATTAGAGGCTGGAATTGCTTTGAAAGGATCAGAAGTTAAATCTTTAAGAGAAGGGAAGGCTAGTATAGCAGACTCATACGCTGTAGATAAAAATGGTGAGATATTTTTAATCAATTCTCACATACCTTTGTATAAACAATCTAGTTACAATAATCATGACCCAAAAGATGATAGAAAACTTTTATTAAAAAGAAAAGAAATCAACAAATTGATTGGAAGAATGAACCAAGATGGTCTTACATTAGTTCCTACAAAATTATATTTTTTAAAAGGAAAAGCCAAAGTTCAAATTGCAGTAGCAAAGGGAAAAAAATTATATGACAAGAGACAGGTCAAAAAGAAAAGAGATTGGAATAGAGAACAAAGAAGAGTTTTAAGTAATTCAAAAAAATGATTTACATAAACATTGGTTCTAATTTAAATTCAAGAAATGGTGATAGATTATTTAATATTCATAAAACAATAGAATTAATTCAAATTGAAAAAATTAAGATAAAAAAAAAATCTCATATTTATGAAACTCCTTCCTATCCAAATGAAAAGAATCCAAAATTTTTAAATTTGTGTTTAGAAATCGATACACAAATTGAACCACAATCTTTAATCAAAAAATTTAAATTAATTGAAAAAAAACTTAATAGAGTTAAAGGAATTAAAAATAGCCCAAGAACTTGTGATATTGATCTAATTGATTACAAGGGACAAATGCTAAATTTAAAAGAAGTATCAATACCTCATCCAAGAGCACATTTGCGAAATTTTGTTCTATTGCCTTTGCAAGAAATATGCCCTGATTGGCTTCATCCCGTTTATAATAAAAAGATAGATTTTTTTATTAAAAAATTAAGCTTTAAATTAAGGAATGAGATTACAAGAATTAAAGATAGTGTTATAATTTAAGAATGATTAACAGTGATCAACTACTTACAAAAATTCAGTCCTATAATAAATTTTCAAATCCTGAAATTTTAACAAAAGCATTTAACTTTGCATTAGACGCTCATAAAGATCAAAAAAGAGTATCTGGTGCACCTTATATCGTTCACCCAATAGCAGTTGCAGATATACTTACTGAATTAAAATTAGATAGTGCAACAATAATTACAGGTTTATTACATGATACTATTGAGGATACTCATGCAACATATGATGTTGTACTTAAAGAATTTGGTAAAGAAGTTGCTGATTTAGTTGATGGCGTTACAAAAATATCTGCCCTAGAAGAAAAAGCTGTACAAAATTCAAGAGCTGAAAATTTTAGAAAATTAATTCTGGCTACATCTAAAGATATTAGAGTTTTATTAGTCAAAATAGCGGATCGTTTACATAATATGCGAACTTTAAATGCAATACGATCTGAGGAAAAAAAATTGCGTATAGCAAAAGAAACAATGGAAATTTATGCGCCATTGGCAGATCGTATGGGCATGAACTCGATTAGGGATGAATTAGAAGATTTATCTTTTTCAGTACTCAATCCACAAGCTAGAAATTTAATTATTGAGAGATTAAAATTTATAAAAAATAATAGAGAAGATAATTTTAGAGACATAGCAGAAGAATTAATTTCTTTATTAAAGGAAAACGGCGTAAAAGCTACTTTTGCAGGAAGAGAAAAAACTGCCTTTTCTATTTGGAGAAAAATGCAGAATAAAAAAATTTCCTTAGAACATTTAACCGATATTATTGGATTTAGAGTTATCGTAGAAAATATTTCAGAATGTTATAAGACATTAGGAATATTCCATAGCAGGTATGCAGCAATTCCATTTAGATTTAAAGATTACATTTCCACACCAAAAATCAATAAATACCAATCCATACATACAGCTATAATTGGACCAAAAAAACAACGAATTGAAGTTCAGATTAGAACTGCCCAAATGCATGATTTTGCAGAAAGAGGCATTGCGTCTCATTGGAAATATAAATCATCAGAAAAATTTTCAGATCTTTCTTGGAAAGAGTATGACTGGCTTAGAGATTTGGTTGAAATTATCGAAACAGGAAATAGTCCAGAACATTATTATGAATTTACAAAGCTTCAAATGTTTCAAGAAAATGTTTTCTGTTTCACCCCTAAAGGTGCCGTCATTAAACTTCCCAAAAACGCTACGCCAATTGATTTTGCTTATGCCGTGCACACAAGTATTGGTAACACGGCTATTGGGTGCAAAGTGAATGGACAAGAAGCTGCATTACAATCAAAACTAAGAAACGGTGATACAGTTGATATTATAATCTCTAAGAATGTTTCACCATCTATGCATTGGATATCATCTGCAGCTACAGGAAAGGCTAGAGCAGCTATTCGTAGATATTGGCAAGATAAATCAGAACAGACAATAAGTAAGAAAGAGAAACAATATACCAGCACACTAGTAATTGACTTACCAGACCAACCGGGGATGCTTGGTGAGATAAGCACCTTAATAGGTCTTAATGGATGCAACATTTTAAATGTTGAACTTTTAAAAAGAGTAACTAGTCACCTGCAGTTTTCTTTTGATATACAAATAAATGATTTAAAAAACTTTACAAACTTGATAAGTCAAATTAAGCAAAAAAACTTAACATTTAGAATAATAAGACATAAACAGAAAAAAAATGCTTTCATACAACGATTCTTTAAAAATTTTAAAAGAAACTAATGCCTTGCTCGAAGGACATTTTATTTTATCTTCTGGATTACATAGTTCTCAATATGTTCAATGCGCCCAACTCTTAAGCAAGCCTTTTAAATCTGCTGAATTTTGTAAATCATTAGCAGATAAAATTAATAATGAAATTAAACACATTGACTTAATTCTCTCCCCAGCAATGGGTGGCATAGTGATTGGCTATGAAATAGGGAGACTTTTAAAAAAAGAAACTATTTTTTCAGAGAGAGTAAATGGTAAATTTGAATTAAGAAGAGATTTTCAAATTAAAAAAAATCAAAAAATTTTAATTGTAGAAGATGTTATTACCACAGGTAAATCCAGTCTTGAATGTTCATCATTAGTCAAAAATGCAGAAGCCGAAGTGGTTGCATATGCGTGCTTGATAGACCGTTCAAATGGGAAATCACAATTAGATAAAAAAATCATTTCTCAAATTGAAATCAATATACCCACTTATACAAAAGATAATTTGCCAAAAGAGCTAAATTCTATACCTGCAGTTAAACCTGGTAGCAGAGAATTAAAATGAGCAATATAAGACTAGGCGTTAATATTGATCATGTAGCTACTGTTCGTAATGCAAGAGGAGAAAATTACCCGAGCCCATTACAAGCTGCGATAATAGCAGAAAAATCTGGTGCTCATTCGGTAACAATACATTTAAGAGAAGATAGACGTCATATTAGAGACGAAGATCTAAAATTAATAAAATCAAAAATTAAAATTCCATTAAATTTAGAAATCGCAGCTACAAAAGAAATGTTAAATATAGCTTTAAAAAACAAACCCAAATTTGTTTGTATTGTACCTGAAAAAAGAAAAGAAATTACAACCGAAGGTGGATTGAATTTAAATTATAGAATAAACTTTTTAAAAGAGGTTATTCAAAAATTGAAAAAAAATGGATCCAGAGTAAGTTTATTTATTGAACCAAATCTCAAAGATGTTTTGCTTTCCAAAAAACTTGGCGTTCATTGCGTTGAGTTCCATACTGGAAAAATTTGTAATTTGATCAATAAAAAAAAAACTTACAAAAGTGAGTACGATAGAATACAAGCAGCTGCAAAATTGGCATCAACACAAGGTATTGAAGTTCATGCAGGACATGGATTAACTTATCAATCTGCCAAAATCATTAAAAAAATTAAATTTATAGAAGAATTTAATATTGGCCATTTTCTTGTTGGTGAATCAATTTTTTATGGGCTTAAAAACGTAATTAAGAAATTTAAAAGAATTATTAAATAATGAACAAAATTTATGGTGTAGGAACTGATATTGTAGATATTACTAGAATTAAAAAAAGTATTAAGAATAAAAAATTTATTAACAAGATATTTTCAAATAAAGAAATCAGAAACTCAAAACAAAAATTAGACTCATATTACGCAAAAAGGTTTGCGGCTAAAGAGGCTTTCTCAAAAGCTCTTGGCACAGGTATTTCCGAGGGCATATCTTTTAATGAGATCTCAATTCTTAATAATGATAAAGGCCAACCTTATATTGAACTGCTAGGTAAAACAAAAATAATTGTAAACAAAAAAATAAAAAAAAGAAAAATTTTTCTATCATTATCGGATGAAAAAAAATATGCCATCGCTATGGTGATGATTAATTAAATGAAAAAAAAATTAATAAATACTATTGTTGATAATCTTAAAACGCTTTTTTACGCTTTAATCATAGCAGTTTTAATTAGATCCCTTTTTTTTCAACCCTTTTATATCCCATCATCATCAATGGAACCAACATTACTAATTGGTGACAGGATATTTGTCTCTAAATATACTTATGGTTATAGTAAACATTCATTTCCCTTTAGCCCTCAGATATTTGAAGGAAGAATTCTTTCTGATGAACCAGAATATGGAGATTTGGTTGTTTTTAAAACACCTGTAGATAATAGAACAGATTATATAAAAAGGTTAATCGGTTTGCCTGGAGATACTATTCAATTTATAGAGGGAAAGATTTTTTTAAACGATCAAGAAATACAAAGAAAAAAAGTAGAAAATCCATTTTACATAAGATGTGGATCGTACACGCCAGAAGTTAATGGATTTATAGAAACTTTACCTAATGGGACAGAATACGTAGCGGTTTATAACAGAGAAGGAACTATGAAAAATACAGATAAATACATTGTTCCAGAAAATCATTATTTTTTTTTAGGTGATAATAGAGATTGTTCAAAAGATAGCAGATTTTTATCTAGCGTTGGATATGTATCAAAAGAAAATCTAGTAGGAAATGCAAAGATGATTTTTTTTTCAAATGACACTATGTCAGGAAGTATATTTAAATTTTGGAATTGGAATGAATCCTTACGATTAAAAAGATTTTTTGAGATATTAAAATGACAGATACTTTAAATAAATTAGAACAATTAATTGGAGTTAAATTTAAAGACAAAGAACTATTAAAGAAAAGCCTGATTCATAAAAGTCATAATAATTCAGATAATAATGAAAAATTAGAATTTTTAGGAGATAGAGTCCTAGGGCTAAGTTTAGCTAAGACTTTATTAAAGATATATCCAAACGAGAAAGAAGGCATTATTGATAAAAAGTTTGCTAACTTAGTTAATAAAAAAACATGTTTACAAATTGCGAAAAAATTAGATTTAGGAAATTTTATCCAAACAGGCAATTCCTATAAAAAACTTAACAAATCAGAAGATAAAATTCTAAGTGATGGATTAGAAGCACTTTTAGGAGCAATTTATTTAGATCAAGGAATGTCTGTTGTTGAAAAATTTATTTTAAATAATTGGAAAGAACATCTGGATAAATCTTCAGTAACTGAAATTGATGCCAAAACACAACTTCAAGAATATAGTTTAAAAAAATACAAAACACTTCCAGTTTATACAATTAAGAAACAATCTGGACCACATCATAATCCAATTTTCAATGTTGAAGTTCAGATTAAGGATTCTAAAAAGTTTTTTGCAAAAGGAACGTCAAAGAAAAATGCACAACAGAATGCAGCCAAAAAATTATTATTAGATTTAAAACTTTAAAATATATTTATGAATTGGCAAGATGAGGGATATTTACTTTCAAAAATTAAATTTAGAGAAAATGCGAATATAATTAATGTTTTTACAAATGAGAGAGGCAAGGTTAGTGGAATTGTTTATGGGGGTAACTCAAGAAAGATAAGAAATTATCTACAAATCTCTAACAAGATATACATATTTCACTCTAGTAAATCAGAAAATAAAATTGGTTATTTTAAAACAGAGTTAGTTGAAGCAATTTCTCCAAAATTCTTTAATGACAAAGAAAGAACCGCAGCTTTATTATCGTTATCTTCTATTTTAAATTTTTTACTACCAGAGTCTCAACCTTACAAAAAATTGTTTACTTCACTAGAGGAACTCTTGGATAATTTTAATGATAATGATTGGATATACTTTTATATTTATTGGGAACTTAACCTACTTAAAGAATTGGGTTTTGATCCATATTTAAATCAATTTAAAAATTCAAGCACTGTCGAAAATATTAAAAACATTAAAATAGAAGTTGATAATGTAAATTATCAAGTTCCAAAATTTTTGATAAATAATAATTTTCCTGATACCAAAAATAATGAAGAGATTGTTTTGGCACTTAGCTTTACGAGAAATTTATTAGTTAATAAATTTTTTATTCCAAATAACTTAATGTTTCCTAAATCTAGAATAATTTTAGAAAATTATTTTAATTGATCGGCAATTTCTAAGGCAAAATACGTTACTATAGCGTTTGAGCCAGCTCGCTTTAGGGATATTAAACTCTCCATAATAGCATCTTTATTAATAATATTATTTTTAATGCCATTTTGTATTAATGAATATTCACCGGATACTTGATATGAAAAAATTGGAATTTTAAAATTATCTTTGATGTTTTTAATAATATCAAGGTAAGGCATTCCAGGTTTAACCATTACTATATCTGCACCTTCCTTTATATCTAATGCGACTTCTCTTAATGCTTCCAATGAATTTTTGAAATCCATTTGATAAGTTTTCTTATCACCCTTTAATTTTTTTTTGGAACCAACTGCTTCTCTAAAAGGTCCATAAAAATTTGAAGCATATTTTACAGCATAAGAAACTATTTGAATATTTTTGTAACCTTTCTTATCTAGCGCACTTCTTATTTGACCTATTCTACCATCCATCATATCCGATGGCGCAATAACATCACACTTCATTTCAGCTTGAAGCAATGATTGTTTAATTAAAGACTCGATAGTTTCATCATTTTCAATTTCATTATTTCTAAAAATTCCATCATGTCCATGAGTAGTGTATGGATCTAAAGCTACATCACACATAATACCAATATCATTTTTAAATCTTTTTTTTAATGTTCTCAAAGATCGACAAATTAAATTATCAGGATTAAATGCTTCGGAACCAAATTGATCTTTTTTTAAGCTTTCTGTGTAAGGAAACAGAGCTATTAAAGGTATTTTTAATTTGCACGCTTTTTCAACAACTTTACTCAATTCATCAATTGAATATCTAAATACATTCAGCATTGATTTAATTGGTTCTTTTTTTTTTGTTCCCTCTCTTACAAACAGAGGAAGTATCAAATCATTTGTTGATAAGTTATGCTCAGAAACAAGTCTTCTAATCCAATCAGATTTTCTATTTCTTCGCATTCTTAATGACGGATATGAACCTAAAATTCTCATGCTATATTGTGTGCGACAAATATATTATTATATATTGATTTTAAAGTAATTTATTGAAATACCAAAACAATTAAAGTGAAAACAATATTTTCTAAACTCTGCATAGCTTCTGATCACGCTGGTTATAGATTAAAAGAAAAGATTAAAGATTTTTTAATTAAAAACGGTGTATCGACAATTGATTTGGGTCCATTCGATAATAATTCAGTTGATTATCCGGATTATGCAAAAAGGGTAGCAAAAAGGGTTTTGTCCAAAAAAAGTGAAATGGGTATTTTAGTATGTGGTTCAGGCACCGGAATGGCTATAACGGCCAACAAATATAAAGGTATAAGAGCAGCCCAGTGCTTTACCAAAAAGAATACTCTTTTATCAAGGCAGCATAATGATGCGAATATTATTTGCTTGGGTGCTAGAATGTTAAAAGGTAAAGATGCTATAGCATTTGTAAAATATTTTATTACGACTAGATTTGAGGGTGGTAGACATTTAAAAAGAATAAAAAAAATATAAAATGAGTGAAATAAGTAATTTTTTTAATAATAATTTAAAATCAAGAGATGAAGAAGTTTTCTCATCAATTCAAAAAGAATACGGTCGTCAAATTAATCATATTGAACTCATAGCCTCTGAGAATATGGTTTCCAAAGCTGTTCTTGAAGCTCAAGGATCTGTGTTAACAAACAAATATGCCGAAGGTTATTCTGGTAAAAGATATTATGGAGGCTGTGAATTTGTAGATATTGCTGAAAACCTTGCTATTGAACGAGCTAAAAAATTATTTAATTGTAAATTTGCTAATGTGCAACCTCATTCTGGTGCGCAAGCTAATGGCGCTGTCTACTTAGCACTAATTAAACCTGGCGACACCATACTAGGAATGAGTTTGAATTCTGGAGGACATCTAACTCACGGCGCTAAACCTGCACAATCTGGAAAATGGTTCAATGCAATTCATTATGATGTTAAACCAAACACGGGTTTAATTGATTACGAAGCCGTTGAAAAATTAGCTTTAGAACATAATCCTAAGATTATTATAGCAGGCGGTAGTTCTTATTCGAGAATAATTGATTTTAAAAAATTTAGAGCTATTGCAGATAAAGTTAAAGCATATCTATTAGTTGATATGGCACATTTTTCTGGTTTGGTTGCTGGTGGAGTTTATCCAAATCCACTTGAATATGCAGATGTTGTTACTTCTACCACACACAAAGTTTTAAGGGGTCCAAGAGGTGGAATAATCTTAACCAATAATGAAGAGCTAATAAAAAAATTTAATTCTGCAATTTTTCCAGGTTTACAAGGAGGGCCATTGATGCACGTTGTTGCAGCTAAAGCAGTTTGTTTCAAAGAAGCTCTTGATGATAGTTTTAAAAATTATGCAAAAAAAGTAGTGGCGAATGCAAAAACACTTTCTGAAACTTTAATAAAAAATGACTTTAAAATTTTTTCAGGCGGAACAGATACTCATCTTATGTTGTTAGATTTAAGAGACTATAAATTAACAGGTAAACTAGCAGAAAAAAGTTTAGGTAATGCGAATATAACTTGTAACAAAAATGCAATTCCTTTTGACACTGAAAGTCCAATGATTACTTCTGGTGTTAGGCTAGGCACACCAGCATCTACAACAAGAGGATTTGGTGAAAAAGAATTTATTTTAGTAGGTCAATTAATTTCAAAGTTACTTAAAGGATTGGCTAAAAACCCAGAAAACAATTCTAGTGTTGAAGCAGAAGTCCAAAAAGAGGTAATTGATCTTTGTAGCTCTTTTCCTATATATAGTAGTTAAAAAATTAAAAATAACTATGCTTTGTCCATTTTGTAAAGAAAAAGATACGTCAGTAGTAGACTCTCGACCCACTGAAGATGGGACAGCTATTAGACGAAGAAGATTATGTGGCTGTGAAAGAAAAGAGAGATTCACTACTTTTGAAAGAGTTCAGTTTCAAGAACTGACGGTAATTAAAGGCAATGGCAAAAGAGCTCCATTTGATAGAGACAAAATATCTAAGTCTATAAGAATAGCTCTTAGAAAAAGACCAATTGATAGCGATAGTGTAGAAAAGTTTATTTCTAAAATTGTAAGAAATTTAGAAGGGCTAGGAGAGAGTGAGATTCCAACTTCAACTATTGGTAAATTTATTATGGAAGGACTCTCAAATTTAGATCAAGTTGCCTACGTTCGTTTTGCTTCAGTTTATAAAAATTTCAAGGAAGCAAAAGACTTTGAACAATTTGTTGGTAACTTAAATGTCTACAAAACAGAATAAATTTTCTTTTTTTACCAAACTAGCATTCCAACAAGCAGACATTAATTTAGGATCCACATCATCTAATCCTTCGGTTGGATGTGTCATTGTTCATAACGACACTGTAATTTCTTCTGGTCACACAAGCCAGCACGGAAGACCGCATGCAGAAGCAAATGCTTTAAATCAAAAATTAAATTTTAAAAATTCAATTCTCTTTTCATCTCTAGAGCCATGTTCTCATTATGGCAAGACTGGCCCATGCACTAAAAAAATAATTAAAAATAAAATTAAAAAAGTAGTTTTTTCTGTGCCAGATCATGATCCAAGATCAGCTAACAAAGCACAAGATATTTTGAAAAAAAATAAAATTTTTGTAAAAAAGAATGTTTTAATTAATTATGGTCGAACTTTTTACCAAAGTTATAATAATAATGTTCTCCCTTATTTAGATGGGAAAATTGCAATTTCAAAAGATTTTTTTTCAATAAATAAAAAAAATAAATTTATTACAAATGAACACTCTCGAAAAATTGGAAATTTTTTGAGATCGAAGTATGATTGTTTGCTAACCACTTCCAAGACCGTAAATGCTGATGATCCCTTATTAAATTGCAGATTAGAAGGTTTAACACATAAGTCACCACAAATAGCAATACTAGATCGTGGATTTAAAATTAATTTAAATCTCAAAATCATAAAAGAACATTCAAAAAAAGTATTCTTGATTATAAATAAAGAAAACAAAAAAAAAGAGATAATTTTAAAGCGAAGAGGAGTTAAAATATTAAAAATTAAAGATAAAAATAATAAATTAAGAGATTTATTAATTATGTTAAAAAAAAATAATTTTAATAGGATATTTGTTGAATCAGGCTTAACTTTTATAAATAACTTAATTAAGAATAAATTAATAAATAGATTATATATATTTCAATCAATGTTACGTTTAGCTAAAAAAGGCGATAATAAAAGCTCTCCATCAAATATAAAAAAATTGATTAAGAAAAATAATAAAATCGAAATTAATTTAAAAGGTGATACTTTGTATCAAATAAAAATATAATGTTTAATGGAATAATTTATAATAATGGAATTGTTGTAGAATTTAAAAAAAGTAATATTTCAGCACAATTAGATTTAAAAACACCTTTAAAATTTAAAAAATCAGAAATTGGTAGCTCTGTAAGTTGTAATGGGACTTGCTTAACTTTAACTAAAATAAAAAGTGGTATTATAAGTTTTTATCTTTCCAAGGAAACTTTGAAGAAAACTAACTATAATTACATTAAAATAGGAGACAGGATAAACTTAGAAAAGTCACTTGAATATGGAAATAAAGTTTCCGGTCACTATGTCCAAGGACATGTCGATGCAATAGCTAGAATAATAAGAGTAAAAAAATTAGATAAAAATTGGGAAATTGAATTTTTAATTTCTAATTTATATCAAAAAAACTTAATTGAAAAAGGTTCTATAGCTATAAATGGCGTGTCTTTAACAATAGCAAGTCTCAAAAAAAATAAATTTATAATTAGTGTAATACCCCACACCCTAAAATTGACAAATCTCTATAACTTAAAAAAAAATGATTTTGTTAATGTCGAGTTTGATATTTTTGGAAAATATATTTTGAACATACAAAAATAATGAAAAAATATTCTCTGGCTCCTATTAAAGATATTATTAAAGACGCAAAAAAAGGAAAAATGTTTATTTTGGTTGATAATAAAGATAGAGAAAATGAAGGTGATTTAGTTGTGCCAGCCTCAAAAGCAAATTCAAAAATGATAAATTTTATGGCTAAGCATGGCAGAGGGCTTATATGCTTAGCGTTAACAAAAAAACAAGTAGATAAACTATCATTACCCTTAATGTCAGCAGTTAACAAAGCTCGTATGCAAACTGCTTTTACAGTTTCTATAGAAGCAAAAAAGGGAATAACGACAGGAATATCTGCTTTTGATAGAGCGCGAACTATTAAAGTAGCAATTAATAAAAAAACAAAAAAAAAAGATATAGTATCACCAGGTCATATATTTCCTTTAGTTGCTAGAAATGGTGGAGTTTTAGAAAGAGCTGGTCACACCGAAGCGTCCGTAGATATAGCTAAATTAGCTAAACTAAATCCAAGTGCTGTGATTTGTGAAGTGATGAATGAAGATGGGAGAATGGCAAGGTTTGACGATTTAAAAAAATTTGCTTTTAAACATAAATTAAACATAGGGAGTATAGAGGATCTTATTTCATTTAGACTAAAAAATGAAAAATTAATCAGTAAATTCGAGCAAAAAAAAATTAATTTAAAAAATATTGGTTCATTCGAATTAAAAATTTTTAAAAATAAATTGGATAATCTAATTCATTATGTCGTTTCAAAAGGTGAATTTGTTAAAAGCAAAAAACATAGAGTAAGAGTAATTTCAGTAACAGATCCTAAAAAAATTATTAATACACAAAAAAGTATTTTTTATAAATCAGTAAAATATCTTAATAAATTTAGTACATTCGCATTAATTCTTATCACCAATAATAATGAGCATCTTCCAAAAGATGAAAAAATCAATAGCACCAATATATTAAGACAATATGGAATTGGAGCTCAAATAATTAAAGAATTAAAAATCAAAAATATGATATTAGTTTCAAGAACAAGAAAAAAAATAATTGCTTTAGACGGATATGGCTTAAAAATCACAAATCAAGAAATAATAAAATGAAAAGTACTAAAATTTGCATAATCAGATCAAAATATAATGATACATCTAAACTTTTATTGAGTGCAATTAGTGAGCTTAAAAAAAGAAAGGTATTTTATAAAATCATTGAAGTACCTGGTGCGTTTGAAATACCTGTAGCAATTTCTAGAAATATAAAAAAATATGATGGTTTTATCGCGATAGGTTCAATAATTAAAGGAGAGACACCAAATTTTGAATTTATCTCTTCAGCAATTACTAACGGTTTAATTCAATTATCTATTCTTTATAAAAAACCAATTGGAAACGCTATTCTAACTTGCATTAGTGAAGCACAGGCTAAAAAAAGAGGTGATAAAGGTTATGAGGCAGCCTTAGCTGTTTTAGAAGTATTAAATGCTAAATAACAAAATAAGTTCAACACCAAGAGTAAAAGTGATCCAAAAGCTTTATAGCAATTCCCTTAATCCTGATGTTCCCAGAGAGTACAATAAAAGTCAGTTTAAAAAATTCATAAAGGATGTTGTAGAGGGTACTATTGAAAGATCTGAGTTGATAGAAGAGACCGTTAAAAAATATTTAGCTGATGACCTAGATTTAAAACGTACAGATAAATTATTAAAAATTATTCTTTATTCTGCTGTTTTTGAATTAATGTTCAAACATTCGACTCCAACTAAAGTCGTCTTAAATGAATATGTAAAGACTTCAGAGTTTTTTTTAGAAAAAGCTCAAATAAAATTTTTAAATGCAATTCTGGATAAAATAGCCAAAAACATAAGAAAATCTGACTAATTTAATAATTATGCATTAAGCATTAAATTAAAACTTATTGTTGCCTTTTATCGATTTATTTGGCATTTATGCACATCAAATATGATTTCAATAAATGCACTATTATACTTAATTATTTTCACAGGTGTTGCAGCTGTTATTTATAGTTATTTTCTATCATCACAAATTTTAAATTCGAGTGCTGGAAATAATAAGATGCAAGAAATTGCAGAGGCAATTCAAATTGGAGCTAAAGCTTACCTGAAAAGACAATATACTACTATTGCCTATGTAGGAATAATCGTTTTAATAGTTGTAAGTTATTTTTTTAGCCCACTTGTAGGTTTAGGTTATTTTATAGGTGCGGCTCTTTCTGGAATTGCAGGATACGTTGGAATGTTAATTTCTGTAAAGGCAAATGTAAGAACAGCTGAAGCATCAAGAAAAAGTCTTCAAGCTGGTTTAACAATGGCTTTCAAATCAGGAGCAATCACTGGTTTGTTAGTGGCAGGCTTAGCATTATTAGCCATAGCAATTTATTATTATATTTTAATAGCATTAAATATTGAAAGTAGAGAAATTATAAATGCTTTAGTTGCTTTAGGTTTTGGCGCTTCTCTTATTTCAATCTTCGCAAGACTTGGTGGTGGAATTTTTACAAAAGGTGCAGATGTTGGCGCTGACTTAGTTGGAAAAGTTGAAGCTGGCATACCTGAGGATGATCCAAGAAATCCTGCTGTTATAGCTGATAACGTAGGAGATAATGTTGGTGATTGTGCTGGAATGGCTGCAGACTTATTTGAAACGTATGCTGTTACAATTGTAGCAACAATGGTTTTAGCTTCAATATTTTTTACTGATAATCCTTATATGATGATTTATCCATTAGCTATTGGAGGTTCTTGCATATTAACTTCTATAGTTGGAACTTTTTTTGTAAAACTTGGTAAGAGCAAAAATATTATGAATGCTCTTTACAAGGGGTTTGTTGTTACAGCAATTTTATCTTTAATAATTTTATATCCAGTAACCGACTCTGTTCTGGGATTAAAAACTTCCTTTAGTTCTTCTAATATAATTTTTACAGGATTAGATCTTTATATATGTGGAGTAGCAGGTTTGGTTATAACTGGATTATTAATTTGGATTACAGAATATTATACAGGTACAAATTTTAGACCTGTAAGATCTATAGCTCAAGCTTCAACAACAGGACACGGTACTAACGTAATTCAAGGCTTAGCTGTTTCAATGGAAGCTACAGCTGTACCGGCTTTGATCATTGTGATTGGAATTTTATATACAAACAACTTGGCTGGCTTATATGGGATTGCTATTGCTGTTACCTCAATGTTAGCTTTAACAGGAATGGTTGTTGCTTTGGATGCTTATGGTCCTGTAACAGATAATGCTGGTGGAATTGCTCAAATGGCAAAATTGCCTAATAATGTAAGAAAGACTACAGATGCATTAGATGCTGTGGGTAATACAACTAAAGCTGTAACAAAAGGTTACGCAATTGGGTCTGCTGGTTTAGGTGCGCTAGTTCTATTTGCAGCATATACAGAAGATATTAAATATTTTTCAGGCGTTAGTGGTTCGGCTCTAGAAGGAGTTAAAGTAAGTTTTGATTTATCAAATCCATTTGTAGTTGTTGGTTTATTAGTTGGCGGAATGCTTCCTTATCTTTTTGGTTCAATGGGCATGCAAGCAGTGGGACGAGCAGGTGGAGCCGTTGTAATTGAAGTTAGAAGACAATTTAAAAAAATACCAGGTATTATGAAAGGTACTAGCAAACCAGATTATGGTAGATTAGTTGATCTATTAACTAAAGCAGCGATTAAAGAAATGATCATTCCTTCTTTATTACCAGTTCTATCACCAATTGTTTTATATTTTATTATTTTACCAATCGGTGGAATGAGTGCAGCTTTATCTACACTTGGCGCAATGTTACTTGGGGTAATTATAACTGGATTATTTGTAGCTATATCAATGACTGCGGGTGGCGGTGCTTGGGACAATGCAAAAAAATATATTGAAGATGGTAACTTTGGTGGAAAAGGTTCTGAAGCTCATAAAGCAGCAGTTACAGGTGATACTGTAGGAGATCCTTATAAAGATACAGCTGGACCAGCAGTAAACCCAATGATTAAGATAACTAATATTGTTGCTTTACTTCTTTTAGCAGTTTTAGCTCACTAAAATTTTCTTTTACCGTACATTTTCTGTCTAACGCTAGATAAAAATTTACCAACAAAGCTTTGTTGCGAAATATTATTTTCAGTTTCTTTGTCTGAGTATTTAACTGTTTTCATATCATCTTTATTGTAAATGTTTTTACTTTGTAAAATGCCGTATTTGTCAAAATTTAGTTCTAGAACATTATTTTCTTTTAAAACATTTTGGCCTAATTTAATTAATTTTCCTCTAGTGATTGTTCTTTCAAAATAGATCCATGTATTTTCATCAGATAGAGATAGTGTATGAGGATTGCCAATTAATTTAATAACATCATTTTTATTTGTTTTACCTATTTGTAGTACTTTTTCTCTATTTTCTAAAAAATTAATACCGTGTGGCTTATTAGGTTCTTTTAATTGGCAGTTATTTAATAAAATTGAGAAAATTATGATATATAATAATTTCAAATGCTTTCTACTTATAAAACTCATCATAATTCTCTTTATAACAATTTAGTTCACTTATCACGAAATTTATTTTTCTACAAAAAAATCCTATTAAAAGATACTTTTGAGACAAGGATTAATCTAATTTTTTTCCATTTATCAATCGTAATGAATATTTTCAAAAGTCGGAAAACTGAATTTCCTCAATATTTATTCGATAATATTTTTCAAAACATTGAATATAATATGAGAGAATTAGGCTATGGAGATGTTACGGTTAATAAACAGATGAAAAATTTAACGAGAATTTTTTATGATATTTTACTCAAATTTAATAATGACAAGAACAAGAATGTTACCTTAAATAAAAAACTTATTACTGATTATTTTGACTTTTCGGACAAAGATGATCAATTAATTACCGAATTAGCCAATTATTTAGATGAATTTTATAAATTTTGCTTTGAATTAAATGAAGATATTATGATAAAAGGGCAAATTAATTTTAGAGAATAAAAACATGGCTGTACCTAAACGTAAAACAACACCTTCAAAAAGAAATATGCGAAGATCTCATCATCGCATTAAAGCAACTAATATAGTTGAAGATAAGAAAAGTGGTGAATATAGACTTTCTCATCATATTGATCTTAAAACAGGTTACTATAACGGTAAAAAGATTTTAGACGTATAGTCTTTTAAAAAATTCATCATGAATAAAAAAATTGTTATTGCAATTGATGCAATGGGTGGTGAAAATGCTCCTAATAAAAATATCGAAGGCATTGCGTTATTTATTAAAAATAATCAGAACAAAAATGATTATTTCTTCAACATATTTGGAGATAAAGAAAAAATTTTAAAGGAAGTTAAAAAATATAATTTTTCAGAAAATTTATTTGAAATATTTCATTCATCAACCATTGTTTCCGATGATGAGACTCCATTAACAGCTATTAAAAGTTCCAAAGATAGTAGTATGTGGAATTCAATAAATTCACAAATTACAATTAATTCTGACATAAGTTTATCAGCAGGTAATACAGGTGTACTTTTTGTTATTTCTAGAATGTTATTAAAAACAATTGATACTGTAAGCAGACCAGCTTTAGCTGGGTTATGGCCTAATAAAAAAAATATGAACGTTGTTTTAGATTTAGGTGCTAATGTTGAATGTGATGATGTTAATTTAGTTGATTTTGCAGAAATGGGTTCAGCTTTGTATAAATCATTGTTTCCAGATGATGTTGCTAAAGTAGCTTTATTGAATATTGGATCAGAAGAAATTAAGGGAACTGAAACCTTAAAAAAAGCTTATACGAAATTAAAAGATATCAGTGCTTATGGTGATTTTGAGTTTAATGGTTTCATTGAGGGTAATAAAATTACAGATGGTGCATCAAATGTAATTGTTACAGATGGTTTTACTGGTAACATTGCTTTAAAAACTGCTGAAGGAACAGCAAAATTCATAACTGACTCTCTTAAAGAATCTTTAACAGAAACTGTTTTATCAAAAATATCAATTATCTTTTCTTATTTCGCATTAAAAAAATTTAAATCTAAGCTTGATCCAAGAAAATTCAATGGTGCAATATTTTTAGGCTTAAAAGGACCAGTAGTTAAAAGCCATGGCTCTACTGATGCGGTTGGATTTTATCATTCTATAGACTTATGTTATCGTATTATTAAAGGTGATTTAATGAATAAGATAAAATCTAATTTAAGCCATGCCTCAGATAAGAGATAATTTAAGTAAAAATGAAATAACCGAAATTATTACAAATAAAATAGGGCTTTCTACTTCTTATAATAAAAAAATAATAAACGATTTAATTGATGTTTTAATTATAAGTTTAAATAATTCTAAAAATTTAAAAATTTCTAATTTTGGTTCATTTTATTTAAAAAAAAAGAGTAAAAGAATTGGAAGAAATCCTAAAAACAAACAAGTTCACGAAATATCAGAGCGTAATGTAATCACATTTTATTGTTCTGAAGAATTTAATAAAAAAATTAATAATGGTTGATGAAAATATTAAACTATTAAACATTAGCGAAGCTTGTGCCTTATTAGGTCTTATTGATAAAAAAAATAATAAGATACTTACACATACTCTTAGGTACTGGGAGAAAGAGTTTAAACAACTTAAACCAAAAATTTTAAATGGGAGAAGGTACTACACACAGGAAAACATCAAAGTAGCTAAAAAAATTGTCTATCTTTTAAAAGAACAGGGCTTAACCATAATGGGAGCTAAAAAACTAATGAATGATAATCTAAAAAAACTTGACGATGAGAGTTTAATAAGTGTAAAAGCTGAGTATTATAAAAAACAAATTAAGAATAAATCTAGAAACATTTTAAACAAACTTAAAAAATTAAATGGCTAAAAAATCACATATTAAAGTTCGTTTAGTACCTGAAGCATCACCAGATAGTGCTTTTTTTTATTACACGAGAAAACCAACTAAAGGTGAGAAAGCTAAAGATAAATTAAAAGTAAAAAAATATAATCCCGTAACAAGAAAACACGAAATTTTTGTTGAGAAGAAGCTACCCCCACACAGCAAGTAATATTATTTCTTTTTAAAGTTCTTATACTCGTATTTAATAAAAGATCTAATCATAGTCTTCCATATATTGATGCTTATCATTGGATCAATTTTTAATTTTATAGATTTTGTTTTTATTCTCTTTAAAATCGTATTTATACGTTTTTTATCAATTATTTCCTTCTTTGTTTTTTTTTGTTTAATAACTTCATTTACTAATTGAGTTCGCTTTTTGATTACTAAAAGTAATTTATTATCTATTTGATCTAATTTATTTCTAATTATTTTAATTTTTTTTGAAGTCATAGACATTTAATTATATTTATTAATATATAAAATATATAATAAATTCCTTATGCTTAAAAACAACAAATATCATTTCAGTTTTTTATTGTGGCTTATAACTCTTATAATCCTTGTTGTTTCAATTATCATTATTGGAGGACTAACTCGGTTAACAGAGTCAGGCTTGTCTATTACTGAGTGGGAGCTTTTTTCAGGAATATTACCGCCATTAAATGAGGAAAAATGGAATGAATATTTTTCTTATTATAAAGAAATACCACAATTTATTTTATTAAATTCATCAATGACATTGTCTGAATTTAAAATTATTTTTTGGTGGGAATATATTCATCGTGCTATTGCTAGATTAATTGGAATATTTTTTTTATTACCTTTGACTTTTTTTATCGTTAAAAAAGTTCTTTTTAAAAGGGATGTATTAAATTTATCATTTATTTTTCTATTAATATTAGTTCAAGGAACTATAGGATGGTTTATGGTTAAAAGTGGACTTGTTGATGAAGTTACAGTAAGTCATTACAGGCTTGCTATTCACCTAACCATTGCTTTTATAATATTATCATCAATATATTGGTTTTTTTTAAACTTTATATCTAATTCAAATAAAAATCTTTTAACAATAAATAGTGACTCTTTTTTAATAAAATTATTACTATTTACTATTTTACTTCAAATATTTTGTGGCGCTTTAGTTTCGGGTTTAGATGCTGCTAAGGTTTATCAAACTTGGCCTTTAATGAATGGATATTATGCTCCTGAGAACTTAATTATACATTTAAATGATCCAGGTTTTGTACAATTTATTCATAGAAATTTAGCATATTTAATTTTTTTTATATCTTTATATTTAGCTTTTACAATTTATCGATTTAAAAATACAAAAATTTACAAAATATTTTACTGCTATTTTACATTTATTCTTATCCAAGTACTTCTTGGTATCCTGGTCCTAATATCAGGTTTTAATATTTACATTGCATCAGCACACCAAATATCTAGTATTTTTCTAGTGTTAAGCATTCTTACTATGCTTCATTTTAGTCTTAAAAGTTCAAAAAATTAAGATTATTTATAAATTTATCTTAAGAAGTTAATATTGCATCTATAATAATTATTACTGCGCTTAGAAAGCATACTAAAATAATTAAGGACTTTAAGTTTTTGCTTACAAAATCTTTTATGTTTTTTTTCCTACCTATCATTGTTCCTATAATCAAGGCTGGAGCTAGGTATAGAGATTTCATAAGCTCAGGTAAATTAATTATATTAAAGTAAATAAAAAGAATTACTGTAAATAAAGCTCCAATACCAAAAAACATATTTAAAGTTGCCACAACATTTTTGGCAGTGCTATTTTGGTATACGATTGCCATTGGTGGTCCACCAATACCTATTAAGGTGCCCATTAAACCCGATGCAGCACCTGCAACTGTTATGTTTTTTTTTGTAGCTACAATATCCCATTTTCTTGCACTCAAATAAGTAACTATTAAAAGTAAAACACCAAAAGTAATCAAATAGTACTTTGTTCCAATTGTTAAGAATAATAGGGGAATAGCTAATAATGATCCTACTACTCTTCCAGAGAAAGAATAGATCAAGTCTACTTTGATTACATCTTTAATGCTTAAAATTCCATTGCTTAAAGCTAAAAAAGAACCCATCAACACAATACAACTTGGTACCATTGAAGGATCTATTAATACTAAAAAGCAAGCAGGTATCCCAAAACCAATTCCTATTGCGCTTTGAGTAATTGCTCCAAAAGTAATTAGTAAAAGGATTAACCAGTATATTTCTGCAGATGCGAAATAAGTTAAAATATCAAACACAATTATCTTCTTGGATCATCATGATCAGGATTGAATCTTGTTGGCAATAAACCTGATTGAAACCATTCAATAAAAGTATAAATATTAAACACTGGTAATTGAAATTTTTTTCTTATATCTGCTGCAAATGGACTCATATTTGTACACTCCATTACTATTGCTCCAATATTAGAGTGCTTTTTAAGTAATTCTTCGACTGCATCTAAATGATCTTGTCTTGCCAAATCAACATCCATTTCTTTTTCATCGTTTAAAATAACTCTCGTAAATTCTTTTCCGTTTTCTGTGCCAATGATTGGTGTGTCTAAAGGAACATTTGCAGCTTTTAAATGTTTTTCAGTTAAAGAGGGTTTGTGAATTGTTAAAATTCCTGCCTTTTTATTTTTTGGTAATAAACTTTGCACCATTTGAGTTTGCATTAAAGAAGAAGTAGCGACCGGAACATTTACGGCATTAGCCATTTCTTCTTGAAACAAAGATAAAAACCCACAATTTGTAGTTATTCCATCCGCTCCCATTTTAACTAAATGTTTTGCTGCATCTATAAAGCCTTCTAAAATATCTTTACCTTGTTCATAAACGGCAGCCTTTGGCGTAGAACCTGGAACTACTCTATAGTGAACTGGGACACTCCAAGTTCTAGAGTTAGCTATGTCTCCATGCATCCTTGGAAATTGAGTATCCAACATACAGATACCAACTGTTCCACCGTAAACAGTTTTTCCACCAACGATTATATTTTTTTGATTGTGACCTAATTTCATTGGTTGTATCTTATAGTTCTCTTTAATTTTAAACAAGAATATAAAATTACAATAAAATTAAAATGAATACCAAACCAAATACAAATTATCTTACAGGTGCAGAAGCTCTTGTAAAATTGTTAAATGAATATGAGGTCAATTATATATTTGGTTTATGTGGTGACACATCCTTACCTTTTTATGACGCTCTATTTAGATTAAACCATTCTATTAAACATATACTTACAAGGGACGAGAGGAGCGCTAGTTATATGGCAGATGGTTATGCAAGAGTAACTGGTAAAGTAGGCGTGTGTGAAGGCCCAAGTGGGGGTGGAGCTACTTATATAATTCCTGGAGTAGTTGAAGCTAATGAGTCATCGATATCTTTAATATCAATTACTTCTGATGTACCAACTACTTCCTATGGTCATTTTCCATTAACTGAATTAGATCAAAAGGCATTGTTCAAGCCATTAACAAAGTGGAACTGTGTATTACGAAAATCAAAAACTTTTGCCAAAGATATTAGAAGAGCCTTTAAAGAAAGTACTACTGGTAAACCAGGCTCATGTCATCTTGCGCTACCTTATGACATTCAAAATCAAGAAGTATCAGAAAAAGAAATTTGGGTTGATAAAAAGCATATAAAATTTCCTGCGGAGGCAAAAAAACCAAATATAAATAAATTAAAAAAAATATTAGAAGAAATTTATAAATCTAAAAACCCAATTATAATTTGCGGTGGGGCAATTAAAAATGCTTTTGCTGAGAGAGAATTACAGAAGTTTGTTGAAAAACTTAACATTGTTTTAGCAACTTCTGTTACAGGAAAGGGTACACTTTCAGATTCACATCCTAATAACTTGGGTGTAGTAGGCAGTAATGGAGGTTCAATTTTTACAAGAGAAACTTTAAATAATTCTGATCTAGTTATTTTTTTGGGTTGTAGAGCAGGATCAGTTACTACAGAAAAATGGCAATACCCAAATAAAAAGAAAAAAATTATTCATATTGATGTTGATCCTTCAGTAATTAACGCTAACTATAAGTCATACATCTCTTTGATTGCTGAAGTAAAATCAACATTAATTGAAGCAAATAAATTGGTAAAAGCAAAGGATTTTAAAGGTGATGAGATAGTAAAAGAAGTCAAAAAAAAAAAATTTAACAAATTTAATCAGCTTGCAAATAGTAACGACACACCAATTAAACCAGAAAGAATTATTAAAGAATTAAACGATCAATTACCAAAAGATACTTACGTTGTTGTTGATCCAGGAACACCATGTCCATATTTTGCGGCCTATTATAACTTTAATGAATCTGGCAGATATTTTGTTACTAATAGAGCACACGGTGCGCTTGGTTATGCACTACCAGCCTCAATTGGAGTTCAGATAGGTAGACCAAAAAATAGAGTGATTTCAGTTATGGGTGATGGAAGTTTCGGGTTTGCTGTAGGTGAATTAGAAACAGCTGTAAGGTTAAAACTGCCAATCATTTTTATAGTTATCTCTAATAGCGTTTATGGATGGATAAAAGCTGGTCAAAAAACAAAATTTGAAAAAAGATATTTTTCAGTAGATTTTAATAGAACTGACCATTCTAAAATAGCAGAAGCGTATGGAGTTAAATCTTGGAAAATTAGCACAAACGATGATTTAAAAGATAAAATTAATGAAGCAATAAACTTTAAAAGTGGGCCTTGTTTACTAGATATAATTACACAACCTTTACAAGATGCAAATGCACCTGTAAGTGAATGGATTGCTTAAAATGGATAAAATTAAAATAGCTATAATAGGTTCCGGGATCGTCGGACTTTCTTCGGGAATTAATTTATTAAAGAGAGGTGCGGAAGTAACTCTTATTGAAAGAGATTTTAAAGGCCAACCTGCTTCATATGGAAATGCTTCATGGTTATCTAGCCCATCAATAACACCTGTGCTTATGCCTGGTCCAGGTATGATTAAAAAGATTCTTAAAATGTGGTTACTAAAAGATGGGCCGTTATATTTAAGATTTCCTGGAATTTTAAAATCTCTTCCATATTTAATTAAATATTTATCTTATGTAAAAAAAGAGAAGGTAGAACATATTTCAAAAAATTTAGCTTTTTTATTAAAAGATAGTATTGGCGAACATCGTAAATTAACCGATGGATCAAAGGCAAATCGATGGATTGAAAGCTCACCCTATATTTATATTTATAAAAATAAATCTGACTTTGAAAACGAGGACTTTACTTGGGATCTGAGAAAAAGACATGGTTTTGATTTAATTCAATTGCAGGAAAATGAATTAAAAAAAATTATACCTGGTTTATCAGATGAATATAAATTTGCTATCAAGATTGAAAATCAAGGATATATTTCAAATAGTCAAAATTATTTAGATGATTTAATTGAGCATTTCAAAAACCTTGGTGGAATAACAATAGAGGATGAAGTGTTAGATATACAAAAAGAAAATAATAATTACTTAATTAAAATGAAAACACAAAATCATTTGACTGAGAAAGTATTAGTTTCTTCAGGAGTATTTTCAGATAAATTTGCTAAACAGTATGATGTCAAAGTGCCTGTTCAATCTGAAAGGGGATACCATTTAGAATTATTTGATACTAACGTAAGGATTAATCATCCGATCGCAAATGGTTACTTAAAATTAGCTATAACACCAAGACCTACGGGCATAAGATTTGCTGGTTTAGTAGAGTTTGGAAGTTTAAACTCAAAACCTAATCCTAAAGCTTTTGAATTATTGATGAGAAATGCTAAATCTATGTTTCCAGGTCTTACCTTTAATAAAAAATTAGAATGGAGTGGTCACAGACCCTCAACTGTTGACAGTCTACCTGTCATTGGAGCATCTGAAAAAGATAGTAATATCTTTTTTGCTTATGGCCATCATCATATTGGATTAACCGCAGGTCCAAAAACTGGCAAAATGATAAGTAAAGCTATATTAAGAGATAATGATCAATATGATTTAAAAGCTTTTGATCCTAGTAGATAAAATGCGCTTGAATTATTTTTTTTTATAAAGCAAGATAGTACAAACAATTAATATTAACGAGAGGAGATAAAATGCGTAAATTATTTAGTTTAATATCTGCTATTGCGTTTACATTTTTTAGCATCTTTAATTTAAATGCTGCTGAGAAATGGGATATGCCAATGGCATATGCTGCAAGTAACTTTCACTCAGAAATGGGAGTAAAGTTTGCTGAAGCAGTAAAAGTAGCAACTGGCGGAGAAATTGACATCACAGTTCATCCAGGTGGTTCATTATTTAAAGGTGATGAAATAAAAAAAGCAGTTCAAACTGGACAAGCTCCAATTGGTGAAAGACTTTTGTCTGCTCACGAAAATGAAAGCTTACTGTTTGGTGGAGACTCTATTCCATTCTTAGCTACTTCATATGCAGATTCAGATTTATTGTGGAAATATTTAAGACCTGCTATGGAAAAAAAATTAGATGAACAAGGACTTGTTCTATTGTACGGAATACCTTGGCCAGCTCAAGGCTTATACTTCAAAAAAGAAGTTAATTCGATTGCTGACACTAAAGGTGTAAAATTTAGATCTTACAGTGGTGCTACAGCTAGAATTGCAGAACTTATGGGTATGTTGCCAGTACAAGTAGAAGCAGCTGAATTATCTCAAGCTCTAGCAACTGGTGTTGCAGAGTCATTTGTGTCATCTGGTGCAACTGGTTACGACAGAAAAGTATGGGAACACCTAACTCATTTCTACGAAGTAAATGCGTGGTTACCAAGAAACTATGTTTTTATAAATAAAAAAGTATGGAATGGCATAAGCAAACAAAATCAAAATATTATCAGAGGTATTGCTGCAATGACTGAAGCTGCTGGTACAGCAAAATCTGAGGCATTATCAGGATGGTATTTAACTCAATTAGCTGCAAATGGTATGAAAGTACAAGTAGCTAAAGGACAATTAAGAACTGATTTAGAAAAAATTGGTAAAACAATGTCTGATGAGTGGGTTGCTAAAGCAGGGCCTGAAGGCAAAAAAGTTGTCGATGGCTTTAGGTCAGAAAAAAAATAGTTACTATTAGAAAAGTAAGCCCAATTTTATTTGGGCTTACTTTGTAATTTTTCATATGAGAATTTTTTTAGATAAAATTTATTTAAGTTGTGCATATTTCGCTGCATTAAATTTAACTTTAATTTTACTTATAATTTGTGCTCAGATGTTAGCTAGATGGACTGGATTTACTTTTCCAGGAGCTACCGCTTATGCAGGCTACGCTATGGCTAACTCTGCTTTTTTTGCAATGGCTCATACTTTGAATAGAGATGGTCATATTAGAGTTAGAATATTATTACATAAACTTGGTGCAAATAAAAAATGGGGTGAACTATGGTGTTTTATAATTGGATCAGGTCTTTCAGTTAGTTTTTTTTATTATGCCTGCAGAGGATTATATTTTTCTTACATTTTTAATGATGTATCTCAATCACAGGATGCTACACCAATGTGGATCCCACAGATGTCAATGGTATTAGGAACGTTTGTTTTAGCATTAGCTTTTTTAGATAAATTATATCAATTTATTTTTATTGGTTATACAGACACAGAAATTGAAGATGATAAGGCGATTGATTAAATGGAAGATTTAACTTTAACAGTAATATTTTTATTAACTTTATTCTTTTTGCTAGGCACAGGTGTTTGGATTGGCTTAGCGTTAATGGGTGTTGCGTATGTTGGTTTAGAATTATTTACAAGCAGACCTGCTGGTGATGCAATGATTACAACAATTTGGACCACGGCTTCAAGCTGGTCTTTAACTGCTTTACCATTATTTATATGGATGGGTGAAATTCTTTACAGAACAAGGTTATCAGAAGATTTATTCAAAGGTTTAGCTCCTTGGATGAATAATTTACCAGGTAGATTATTACATACCAATATCGTTGGATGCACTTTTTTTGCTGCTGTTTCCGGTTCTTCAGCTGCCACTTTAACTACTGTCGGAAAAATGACAATTCCAGAGTTAAGGAGAAGAAATTATCCAGAAAAAATGACAATTGGTACGTTGGCTGGTTCGTCTACACTTGGCTTAATGATTCCGCCATCTCTAACTTTGATTGTTTATGGCGTAACTATTAATGAGTCAGTCGTACAATTATTTATGGCAGGTATAATACCTGGTTTGACATTAGCATTATTGTTTATGAGTTATGTAGCTATTTGGTCATTATTTAATAAAAAAAATATGCCAAATAAAGATCCTGATATCAGTTTTTTAGTAAAATTAAAAAGTTCAAAATTTTTGATACCAATATTTTCTTTAATAATATTTGTTATTGGATCAATGTATATGGGCTGGGCTACTCCAACTGAAGCAGCAGCTTTTGGAGTTATTGGAGGTTTAGTATTAGCTGCATTACAAGGATCACTAACATGGAAAACATTTTTAGATAGTTTAATTGGAGCTACTAAAACTTCTTGTATGATTGCATTCATCTTAATGGGTGGAGCATTCCTAACTTTGTCAATGGGGTTTACTGGATTGCCTAGACACATTGCTGAATGGATTTCGGGTTTAGGTTTATCAAATGTTGAACTTTTAATATCTTTAATGGTTTTTTATATTGTTCTTGGTTGTTTCTTAGACGGGATTTCTTCAATTGTTTTAACAATGGCTGTAGTAGAACCTATGATTAGAAGCGCAGGTATTGATGTGATATGGTTTGGAATTTTCCTAACAGTACTTGTCGAGATGGCACAAATTACTCCCCCGGTAGGTTTTAATTTATTTGTTCTTCAAGGAATGACAAAACATGACATGATATTTTTAGCTAAATCAGCGCTTCCAATGTTTTTAATGATGGTCGTAATGGCATTTATTATGATTGCTTTTCCCGAACTCGCAACATACTTGCCTAGTACTATAAAAGGTCCTGGAGCAGGTTAATTTAATTTATTTTTATAAAAATTTAAATAATCTGATTTACTAAATTATTTGTTTCTAGATTATAAATTTCAAATAATTTTTCAGCTTCTGCCAAACTAACTTCTTGAAATCTTATTTTTGTGCCTGGAACTAATTGAGCCAATCTATCAAAGTCTGCACTAATAACATTTGCTATCTTAGGGTATCCACCAATAGTACCATGATCTGCTAACATAATTATAGGGTTACCATCACTAGCTACTTGGATTACACCTTTTACAATACCCTCTGATTTTATGTTGGTATTCTTAAAATTTTCTATGTTGTGACCTTCTAATCTCATCCCCATACGATCAGTCAATTTTGAGATAGTAAACGTTTCATTAAAAAAAATTTTTTTTGATTTTTCTGAAAAATAATCAAAGTTAGTTGCTGTAATTACTCGTAAATAATCAATCTTAGAATTCAAATAATTTAGTTTTGTTAAAGCTCTATCTCTATTGTTATGATTGATATAAATTTTTTGATCATTTGATAATTTATCCCCATTGTTTGAACCAATTTTAGCTTTTGTATTAGTTGAAATACTATTCCAAATTTTATCTAGTTCAAAATCTTCACTTATTGCAAGGTAACCGTATACAGAGCTAAAGGTAGATTGAATATCAATTTGATCTTTATCTTCTATTAAATATACTCTGTAAGCTTCTCCATTTATTGTTTCACCATTGTTTTTAACTATTTGAAATTGAACATTACCGGTAACCGCTACATAGATTTTTTTTCCAGTATATTTTAGCAAAGGTCCTTGATAAGCAAATTCTAGAACAGCAGAATTTTGTTCTTTTTTTAATAAAGAATTTGCAAGAATATAATTTCTTTTATCCATAACTCCACTAACAGGTATCCCTATATGATTGAGATTTTGTCTACCATTATCTTGGAAAGTCGTGTGAATACCAGCACGCTCTATTAAAAAAAAATTATTTTTTAAATCTGTCATATTCATCTTTGCTAATTTTTTTAAATTTAACTTTATCGCCTGGATTTATTAATGCTGGGAAATCTTGATTTTTTTTGTCAAATATATCTAATGGAGTACGACCAATAATATTCCATCCACCTGGACTTTCGTAAGTATAAATATTACAAAATTGTTCAGTAAGACCAATCGAACCTTTTGGAACTTTTACTCTAGGTGTTTCTAATCTTTTTGCTCTTAACTGTTCATTTAAATCACCTAAAAAAGGCATGCCTGCAATAAAACCAGTCATATAACAAAAATATTCTTTATGAAAAAAAATATCTAAAATTTCTTCAAACTTAATTTTTAATAGATTTTCTAATCTCTCATGATCAACTCTAAAACCTTCATCACAACAAATAGGTATTTCTATCATTTTCTTTAAATTTTCATCTTTTTCTTCAATTTCAAGATTCTCAATCAATTTTTTTACTTCAGTAAATTTTGTGACACTAAGGTCAAATGATATAATCAATTTATTATAAGAGGGTGTGATGTTAGTTATTCCGCGGATATTTCTGTCTTTAATATTTCTAAAATATTTTATTACATTTTTATTTATTTCTTGGTTTACTTCTGGCCCAAAATCACAATAAGCTGCTGCATCACCAAGATTTATTATATTTCTAATCATGCTATGTTATAATAATATTTATAAAAATATGGAAATTAATATCAATTGTGATTTAGGAGAAAAATCTAAGCTCCACGACAATAAAAATGACCCTTTCCTTTTAGAGATTGTAAATTCAGCTAATGTTGCTTGTGGTTATCATGCAGGTGATAAAGAAACGATGGAACAAGTAATTAAAATTTCTAAAAAAAATAATGTTAGTGTTGGAGCACATCCTTCATTTAATGATCCTGAAAACTTTGGCAGAACAAGAATAAGCCTACCTGCACTTGAAATAAGAAAACTCATTATAAATCAATATGAAATACTTCAAGAAATTGCTTCAAGTCTTAATGAAAATGTAACCCACATCAAACCTCATGGAGCATTAAATAATATGGCTTGTGAAGATATTGATCTAGCCACAACGATAGCTAAAGCTATTAAAGAAATTAATAAAGATATAATTTATTTAGTTCCAACTGGATCTAAAATGGAAATAGCTGCAAAAAAATTAAATATGAAAATAGCTTGTGAAATTTTTGCAGACAGAAATTATGAAGATGATGGAAACTTAGTTTCTAGATCAAAACCTAACGCTTTAATTATTAATCCTGAAGAAGCTAAAAAACATGTTTTAACAATGGTTCAAAACCAATCTTTAAACTGCCTTTCTGGAAAACAAATACCTTGTGAAATTGACTCAATTTGCATACACGGTGATAACAAAAGTTCGTTAGACACAGCAAGATCAATTAAAGAAAATTTATTGGCCAATGGCATTGAACTTAAAGCCTTAAATAAGTTAAGAAAATTTAATTAAGTATAGATTTTTAATTGATTATATCGCGACTGATTATCTAAAATTAATTGACATTGTAGACTATTATTAGTATTTATCGCCGTACTTAAATGACACCATTTATTAAAAAGAAAGAACTTAAAAACGATTGGTATATTATCAATGCAGAAAATGCAGTGGTAGGAAGACTTGCCGCATATATTTCAAGAGTTTTAAGAGGAAAAAATAAAGCAACTTTTAATCCTCATATGGATAATGGAGATTTTGTTATTGTTACAAATATTGAAAAGATGAAATTTACTGGAAAAAAATATACTAATAAAATTTATTACAGACACACAGGACACCCCGGAGGAATAAAAGAGACAACGCCTTTAAGGTTAGCAGAAAAAAACAAAACTGAAGAAATTTTAAAATTAGCTGTAAAAAGAATGTTGCCGGGCGGAACTTTAGCCAGAAAACAATTATCAAAGTTAAAAATTTATAAGGGCGATAAACATCCTCACGAAGTTCAGAATCCAAAAATCATAAATTTTGGAGAATTAAATAAAAGAAATATTGTCAATTAATGGAAACTCAAACATCAATAAAAAATAGCACATCAAAAAAAATCAAATTGGATTTTAAAGATAGCAAATATGCAACTGGTCGAAGAAAACGATCAATAGCAAAAGTGTGGGTTAAAAAAGGTTCAGGAGTTATTCATGTTAATGGAAAAAAAATGAATGAATATTTTAAAAGACCTGTTCATCAAATTATTGTAATGCGTCCATTAGAACTTTCTAACATTGCGACATCTTACGATGTAAGAGCTAGTGTTAAGGGTGGGGGATTGTCAGGTCAAGCTGGAGCAATAATCCATGGATTATCTCGTGCCTTAGTTTTGCATGATGGAAATCTAAAGCAAACTTTAAAAAAAGAAAAACTAACAACTCGAGACTCAAGAGTTGTAGAACGAAAAAAATACGGTCACAGAAAAGCAAGAAGAAGCTTCCAATTTTCTAAAAGATAGATCATTTAAATTTATTATTTTGTTTATCAGTGATATAAAAAATTATGTCACAAAACAAAGTGAGAATCGCTATTGCTGGAGCCACAGGTTATGTTGGTCTAGATTTAATTTATTATTTATGTAAACACAACCAGGCCCATATTTCTTATCTATGTGCACAAAAAAACTTAAATAGTAATATTCAAAAATTTGATAAAAGAATTAAAAAAAAATTACCAAAAATATCCAAGCTATCAAAAGTAAATTGGAATAACGTTGATTTACTTTTTTTATCTCTGCCAAATGGTGAAGCTCAAAAAATTGTAAAAGATTTATTTAAATTTAAACATTTAAAATTTATCGATCTCTCGGCTGACTTTAGACTAAATAATTATAAAACTTATGAAAAATGGTATCATCTAAAACACAATGCTTCTAATTTAGCCAAAGAAGCAAAATATTCAATCAGTGAATTTTCTAAAAAAAGTATAAAAAATTTTAGAATTATTGCAAACCCCGGATGCTATCCAACTTCTATCCAATTAGCTTTAATACCTTTATTGAAAAAATCTCTAATAGATGAAAAAAATATTTTTATAGACTCTAAATCTGGATATTCTGGAGCAGGAAAAAATTATAAAAAAAAATTTACACATAAAAATATAGATTCTTCTATTTTTGCGTATGGTATTGAAAAGCATAGACATATGTCAGAGCTAGATCAAGAATTTCAAAAAAACTCTAAAAGTAAAGTAGAATACTCTTTCCAGCCTCATTTACTGCCAACTTTTAGAGGTATTTTATCCTCTATGTATATTGTGCCAAAAAGAAACATCTCTATTGAAAAAATTCATAGCACACTCAAAGAGTTTCATAAAAAAAATAGTTTTATTAAAGTACTTAATCTAAATACAGCAATGGGTAGCGGTAATGTTCTTAATACAAATAACTGTGAAATTTCTGTTTGTAAAACAAGATTTAAAAATAAAATTGTAATCTTTTCAGCTATTGATAATTTAGTTAAAGGCGCATCAGGTCAAGCAATTCAAAATATGAATTTGCTCTATAATTTCAAAGAAAATCTAGGGTTAAAATGAAGTATTTTTTTATTGTATTTTTTATTTTTTTATTTGGATGCAGCTCTACAAATAAAGTTTATATGTGTGGTGATCGTCCATGTGTAGATAAAAAAGAATTTAAAGCTTATTTTGCTGAAAACCTTACAATCGAAGTACAAACAAAGACAGATAAAAAAAATAACACTATTGATCTTGTTAAGCTTAATACAAATACTAATGCACCAGTAGTTGCATCTGAACCTAATGTTGTAAACGAAAAGACTATAATTAAAGCTGAAAAAAATAGATTAAAAGAGGAAAAAAAAAGACTAATTGAAGAACGAAAAATCAAAGAAAAAGAAGAAAAAAGACTAGCTAAATTAAATAAAAAAAATAAAGAAGTTAAAGAAGTGATTAAAAAAGATAATACACAACAAAAAATTGTTAAATCTTCGAATATAGAAAAAATTAAGAAGATTACAAAAAACGAAGAAGTTGAAGATGCAAATTCTATTTGTGAGATTATAACAGATTGTGATATCGATAAAATCGCTGAACTTTTAATTAAAAAGGGTAGAGAAAAAGATTTCCCTGACATTACTGCAAATTAAAAAATGAAAAAAAATATGAATATCGCTATAGTAGGTCTGGGTAATATAGGCTCTTATTTTTATAACTATTTAAAAAAAAATAGAAATATAATTTTTAATAAAACCAACGTCACACCTATAATAAAATTTATATCTGCTAGATCTTTTTCAAAAAAAAGAACTGTTAAAATTCCGAAATCTTTATGGTTAAAGAACTATCTTGATGCAACTAAATCAAAAGATATTGATATTATAGTTGAATTAATAGGAGGAGCAGAAGGTGCTGCAAAAAAATTAGTTTTTGCTGCATTAAAAAATAAAAAACATGTGATTACAGCAAATAAAGCTTTAGTTGCTAAATATGGTGATCAACTTGCAAGGATTGCTGAAAAAAATAAAGTAAATTTTGAATTTGAGGCTGCTGTTTGTGGTGGAATACCAATTATAAGATCTATTAAAGAGGGTTTAATAGCAAATCAAATTAACAAAATTTATGGAATTTTAAATGGAACTTCTAATTTCATATTATCCTCAATGGATAAAAATAATCTAGAATATGATGTAGCTCTTAAAAAGGCTCAAGAATTAGGATTTGCAGAGTCAGATCCTTCTGCAGATATTAATGGTGAAGATGTATCTTCAAAACTAAAAATTCTTACTGCTTTATCATTTAATTCTTTTATTAATAATAATTCAATTTTAGTTGAAGGAATTAAGAATGTAGATCAAACAGATATTCATAACGCTAATCAATTAGGTTACAAAATAAAACTATTAGGTATAGCTGAAAGAAAAGATAAAAAAATTATTCAAAGAGTTCACCCTGTTTTAATAAAACAAAATTCATATACAGCTAAGATTGACGGTGTATTGAATGCTGTAGTGGTAGAATCAAGTCCTGTTGGTCAAACTGTACTTCAGGGTGAGGGTGCTGGACCAGGGCCAACGACATCTGCCCTAGTTTCAGACCTATGTTCAGTATTAAGAGGGAATATAAAATTTCCATTTGTTATTTCTAACTCAAAAAGAACAAAATCCATTTTTGAAACTATAGATGAGAAGAATTTTTCAGTTTATCTCCGAATAGACGTTAAAGATAAATACGGTGTATTATCTAATATAACTAAAGTGATGGCCAATAATAAAGTTTCTGTCAAAAGATTAATACAAAACCCAACAAACAATAAAAATGTAGCTTCAATAATCATCATAACCCATGTTGGAAAAAACTCTTCATTTGTGAAGGTGCTTAAAACCTTAAGCAAAAAGAATTATATGGTTAAAAAACCAAAATTTATTAGAATTGAAAATATTCTATGAGTCTAAAAAAAGATCTTTTAGACCAATTTATAAAAGTAACTGAGTTTGCTGCATTTGGAGCATCTCCATATATCGGAAAAAAAGATAAAGTAGCAGCTGATCAAGGTGCGGTCGATAGAATGAGAGACGAACTAAATAAAATAAATATAGATGGTACTGTTGTAATTGGTGAAGGAGAAATGGACGAAGCTCCTATGTTATACATAGGTGAAAAAGTTGGTACAAGAAATGGTCCAAAAGTTGATATTGCACTTGATCCATTAGAAGGAACAAATTTTACAGCGAATAATTTACCCAATGCCTTTTCAGTTCTAGCAGTTGCTGAAAAAGGTAATTTGTTATCTGCACCAGACACATATATGAATAAAATAGTTATTGGTTCAGGATTACCTAAAAATTTATTAGATTTAGATAATACAGTTGAAAAAAATATAAAATTATTAGCTGATGCAAAAAAGAAAAAAACCTCAGAGCTAAGTGCCTGTGTATTAAAAAGGCCACGTCATGATGAAATAGTAGCTGTCTTAAATAAACTAAAAGTAAATATAAACTTTATTACTGATGGTGACATCGCGGGAGCACTCTCAGTTGTTGGGAATAATCCTAAAAATGACATTTATCTAGGAATTGGAGGTGGGCCCGAAGGGGTCATCACAGCTGCAGCTTTATCGTGTTTTGGAGGGCAAATTCAGGGAAGATTAATTTTAGATAAAAATGAAAAACAAAGAGCTAGCAAGTTAGGTGTTACAGATACAGAGAAAAAATATAACATAGATGATATGGTCAAAGGGGATGTAATATTTTGTGCTACTGGTGTTACTGACGGCGATTTAGCAAAAGGTGTTAAAGACCTCGGAGATAAATTTGAAGTAAATACTTTTGCTCTTCATAAAACTGAAAAAATAATAAAACAAGTCACAAATATCTATAAAAAATGAGTTTAATTTCAGTTGTTGGTAAAAATTGGATTCAAAAAGAATTCGATTTAGATGAGATTAAATTTATTAAAGAAAATTTTTTTTTGGATGAAATTGTAGCTAAGTTACTTTCAATTAGGAAAATAAAAAAAGAAGAAATTAATTTTTTTTTAAATCCATCCATAAAAAATAGTTTACCCAATCCATATTCACTTAATGATATGCAAAAAGCTATTGATAGAACAATTTCTTGCATCGTTAGTAATGAAAAAGTAGGGATTTTTGGGGATTATGATGTAGATGGTGCAACTTCTACAGCAATATTAGGTAATTATTTTAGAGCTTTAAACCTGCCTTATGAAATCTATATTCCAGATAGACAAAAAGAGGGATTTGGACCTAATGAAAAAGGTTTTGATTATCTTATAGAAAATGGTTCAAAATTAATTTTTACTGTTGATTGTGGAACGTTATCATATTTACCAATTGAATATGCAAATACAAAAAAAATTGATGTAATTGTTATTGATCACCATCAATCAGAAATTAATCTTCCAAAAGCACACTCAATAGTTAATCCAAATAGATTCGATGACCGCTCAGAATTAAATTATTTATGTGCAGCAGGAGTGTGTTTTATGTTTTTAGTTGCGCTTAATAAAAAACTTAGAGAAAATAATTGGTTTATAAATAAATCTATTAATGAACCTGACTTATTAAATTTTTTAGATTTAGTATCTTTAGGTACAATTTGTGATGTAGTACCTTTAGTTGATTTAAATAGAGCGTTTGTTAACCAAGGATTAAAAGTCGTTAACCAAAAAAAAAATTTAGGTTTAAAGACACTTATAGAAATTTCTGAAATTGAGAATAATTTAACAACTTATCATTTAGGATATGTATTAGGACCCAGGATTAACGCTGGAGGTAGAGTGGGAAAATCGACCCATGGTGCCAAACTTCTTTTAAACAATGACTCTAAAGATTCATTCAAAATTTCCTCAGAATTAAATAATTATAATAAAGAAAGACAACTACTAGAAAAAGAATTGTTAAAAGATATTATGGATAAAGATTATGGATTGACCGATGAACCAGTAATCGTCTTATATGGAGAAAATTGGCATGAGGGAATTATAGGAATCATTGCAGCAAGAATAAAGGAAAAATATAATAAACCAACTTTCATAATTTCAACAAAATCAGGTTTGGGAAAAGGTTCTGCAAGATCTATTTATGGATTTGATATTGGTACAGCAGTCATAGCTGCAGTGCAAAATAAGATACTAATTCGTGGAGGTGGACATAAAATGGCTGCTGGATTTACATTAGACACTGATAAAATAAGTGAATTTAAAAATTTTTTAATCAGAAAATTTAAGTCAATTAATATTAACTTAGAGTCTAAAAAAAACATTTTTTATGACACTGAAATTTCACCTTCAGCAATAAATATTGATTTTTATGAAAAAATTAATGTTCTGTCTCCCTTTGGATCTGGTAATCCTGAACCAAAATTTATTATTAAAAATGTTAGACCTGTAAACTCTAAGATAGTTGGTGAAAAGCATATCAAATCAATTTTTGAAGGTTCCGATTCATCAACATTCAAGACTATAACGTTTAATTGCGTAGATAATGTACTAGGGTCTTATTTATTAAAAAAGAATATTAAAAACTTTAACATTCTTGGTAAATTAAGTCTTAATGAATGGCGTGGTCAAAAAAATGTAGAGTTTATTATTGATGATATTTCTGTTATTAAAGAGCAAAAAAATTAGGTCCCATCGTCTATCGGTTAGGACACGTGGTTTTCATCCTCGAAAGAGGGGTTCGATTCCCCTTGGGACCGCCAACCTTTTATTTTTTAATGTTTAAAATAGGTATAATCCAAAACATTCACCCAGAAGGGTTAAAATTATTTAATTCTTTTCCAAATTATGAATTTGAAATTGTTGATGATTTATCTGCCAATAATTTAAAAAAAAAATTACCATTATATGATGGGATTACTTTAAGAACTTCCAAACTTAATTCTGATTTATTATCTGTAGCTAAAAACTTAAAAGTTATATCTAGACATGGTGTTGGTTATGATAACGTTGACACAACATATCTAAAACAAAACAATATTAATTTATTAATTACTGCAACCGCAAACGCATATGCGGTTTCAGAGCATGTTTTTTATATGATGCTCACTATTTCTAAGAATTATTTGAATTTAGATGCCGAAGTAAGATTAGGAAATTTTAAAAAGAATTTTGATCAATTTGAAACTTTTGAATTATATAATAAAGAAATTTTAATAGCTGGATTTGGTAGAATTGGGAGAAACCTTATAAAAAAATGTATAGGATTTGATATGAAAGTCAAAGTATTCGATCCTTTTGTAGTCAGTGCCGATATTGAAAAATTTGGTGGAGAAAAAGTTGAAAACTTTGAAGATGCAATCCAATCAGCAGATTTTGTGTCGATACATATGCCATTAAACGAGAATACAAAAAACCTTGTTAACTATGATTTGATTAAAAAGATGAAAAGTAATTCTGTTATCATTAACACTGCAAGAGGTGGGATCGTCAATGAACTTGATTTAGATAAAGCACTTAATGAAAACTTGATAGGCGGTGCAGGACTTGATGTATTTGGTAAAGAACCTATAGATCAAAATCATCCAATTTTAAAAAATAAAAAAATTATTTTATCTCCACATACTGCTGCATTAACTAATGAATGTAAAATTAGAATGGCAAAAGAAACTGTTCAAAACATCATTGATTTTTTTGAGAAAAAATTAAACAAGTCAATGATCGTTAATATTTAAGTTCTTGCTTTTATAATTTTTTTTTCTTAATTTGTATTAATGTCAAATGGGTCGAGTGTAATCTTAGAAGCCAGAAATATAAGTAAATATTTTGGCACAATTACTGCATTAGATAATGTTCAGCTAACAGCTCGTCAAGGTGAATGTCTAGGTGTAGTTGGTGATAATGGTGCAGGAAAATCTACCCTGATGAAAGTCTTGTCTGGTCTTTACAAACCTAGTTCAGGATCATTATTTTTTAATGGTAAAGAAAAGACCTTAGAAAGTCCAAGAGACTCTCAAAAATTAGGTTTGGAAATGGTTTATCAAGATTTAGCCTTAGCAGGAAATCTTCCAATTGGTGAAAATATTTTTTTGGGTAGAGAACCAATCAAAAATTATGGTTTTGTAAAATTACTCGATTATAAGAAAATCAAAGAATTATCTGAGGCACACTTAGATAAATTAAAAATTCATGTAAAAAGTTCAGAACAAAAAGTTGAAGAACTTTCTGGTGGTCAAAGACAAGCGATAGCTATAGCTAGGGCAACGGCATTTAATTCTAAAATTGTAATAATGGATGAACCTACAGCTGCACTAGCTATTAAAGAGGTAAGTAAGGTCTTAGATTTAATAAATAATTTGAAAAAGATTGGTGTTTCAGTGATCATAATTAGTCACCGTATGGATGATATATTTGCTGTTTGTGATCGAGTTATGGCTTTATTCCAAGGAACAAATTTTGCTGAGTCCAAGCTTTCTGAAACTAGTCGCGATGAAGTAATTGGATGGATTATGGGTAAAAAATAAATGGACTTAAATAAAAAAAAAGAAAGTATTTTTTTAAAAACTATTCCATATTTGGACAAATATGGAATTTTAATTTTATTATTCTTAATGGTTCTAGCTTTGCATATTATGCAACCAGATGTTTTTCTTTCATGGAGAAATATAACTAATATTTTCAAACAAATTTCTTGGCAATCAATGTTAGCGTTAGGTGTTTTTATGGTCATTGTAACTGCTGGAATTGATCTTTCAGTAGGTTCAATAATGATGTTGTCATTAATGATTTTGGCAGTTGTGGCTAAAGCAGGGATGCCTTGGTACGTTGTAATTCTAGTGCCTCTAGTTGTTGGTTTTCTTTGTGGGATGTTCAATGGTTTAGGTATCACGATACTAAGAATGCCCCATCCTTTTATTATGACACTTGGTACATTATATATTTTTAGAGGTGCGGGAAATTTAATATCAGGTGGTGTCCCTATAAGTGGATTTACTGAAGAAGTACGATATGTCGGTCACGGAAGAATAGATCTTACATGGGTTGGTTTGGATGAATCTCAATACTTACCAGTGAGCTTAGTTCTGATTGCTTTAATTTATTTTATATTTTGGATATTTTTAAATCATACTAGAATGGGAAAATGGATTTATGCTATTGGAGGTAATCCAAATGCTGCTAGGGCTTCAGGAATAAATGTAAATAAAATTTTAGTAATAGTTTATTCTTTGTGTGGTTTCCTATCTGGCATTGGAGCATTGATTTTAGCAGGTAGAGCGGACTCAGGCTATCCAAACGCAGGTCTTCAATCTGAATTAGACGCCATAGCAGCATGCATAATTGGTGGTGCTAGTTTTTTTGGCGGCAGAGGCACAGTTTTGGGTGTGTTTGCAGGAGTTATGATAATGGGAATTCTAAGAAATGGATTAAATTTAATGGACGTTAGTGCATTTTGGCAACAAGTTCTAATTGGTTCAATTATAGTAATAGCCGTTTATATTGATGTTTTAAGAAAAGATTTCGGAACTAGAAAATAAAGCCTTATTTTACAATAAAATTAATACATTTAAATTTTTTTTTAAGTTATTGAATTTCTCAATAAAATAATATTTCATAAGTATTATAAAAATTAAACAAGGGGTTAAGTTATGAAACTATTTAAAAATATTGCTGTTGTTATTGCGTCTTTATTTTTACTATTAGGATTAGCAAATTCATCTTTTGCTAATAATCATGGTAAAAAAAAGATACTTTTTAGTATAAAAGGACCTGGTTCAGGAAATCCATTCTGGGCTTCTGTTGAAAAAGGAGCAAAAGAAGAAGCTCAAAAGCTTGGTGTAGAATTAATTCTTATTGCACCACCACAAGAAGGTGATG